>ERZ773359.1722-NODE-1722-length-29512-cov-6.435516_pt1 | contig 29512 bp, 27 predicted proteins | sample MGYA00374955_ERZ773359 | MGnify/ENA primary metagenome ERZ773359 (study PRJEB29098, sample SAMN04486028) | biogas fermenter metagenome | study: EMG produced TPA metagenomics assembly of the Biogas fermentation microbial communities from Germany - Plant 4 DNA1...
AATATTACAGAGTTCAGGTTGTTTCTTTTCGGGTAAGGCCTTGGTAAAAGGTAAGGGAGCCGGCAATCGTAAAAATTATTCCTATTATAATTATTACAGTCTTTAAGGCTGCTTTGGAATTTAAGATACAGAACAGGGCAAATAATATACCTATTCCAGATATGATTAATGTTATAAAATCAGAATAGTCTCTGTTTTTAATTGCTTTAACATATAGAGGCAGTGTCATGTAAAGCAGAAATATTCCTAAAATAATCATTGTAAACTCAGGTTTGTATAAACCTATAAGGGCTGAAATTATAGCAATAAGATGGGTTATTTTTTCTTTAAGGGATAAATAGTAGGAGGTTTTTAGATTAATACTACAGAATATTATAAGTATGATCATGGCAAGACGAATTGCCCCTCTACCGATATATTGTGAAGATAAAATGAATATAGCTCCCATTAAGGTAAATAATAAACTAATTATTGTAAGTGTTTTTGGCTTAAAGTTCGGTAGCATGGAATCCCTCCTCGGAATTTATTATAGCATTAGTGGTTATAGTAATCAATAAAAAAGAAGATACCCTCTATGTCTTAACTCTTGTAATATATTATTTTTTAGTTTATATTTAATTTATATTCTACATTTGGAGGAAAGTGATGAATGCTGAAATTCTTTGTATCGGAAGTGAGCTTTTACACGGGGATATCCTTAATACCAATGCCCCATATATTTCTAAAAAATTAGCTGAAATAGCTATTGATGTACATTATCAAACAGTGGTAGGAGATAATCCGGACAGAATCAGGAATGCTTTTGAAATAGGTTTTGCAAGAGCTGATATAGTTATATGTACGGGAGGTTTGGGACCTACCCAGGATGATATAACCAAGGAGGCCTTAGCGGAATTTTTTGGCCTTGAAATGGTTTATGATGAAGAAAGCTATCAGCACGTAATAGAGATGTATAAACGTTTCAGAAGAAACATACCTAAGAACAACTTAAGGCAGGCCTATTTTCCAGAAGGGTCCATAATACTTAATAATCCTAACGGTACTGCCAATGGATGTATATATAGAGGAAGGAACAGGGATGGAAAATATAAAATAGGAATACTCCTGCCAGGACCTCCAAAGGAAATGGAACCTCTTATGGACTCAGCAGTAATACCTTATTTGAAGCAGTTTTCCAATTGGGTGGTATATGGAGAGAAGATAGTGGTGGTTAATATAGGGGAGTCTGCAGCAGAAGAAATGGTTATTGATTTAATTAAGGAACAAACTAATCCAACTATTGCTCCCTTTGCCAGTGCAGGAAAAGTAGTATTCAGAATTACAGCTAAGGCTGAAAGTAAGGAAAAGTGTATAGAATTAATAAAACCTGTAAAGGAAGAATTGATCAACCGCTTTGGAAAGGATAATGCTTATGCTATTGATAGCGGAAAGGTAGAGGATAAGGTAGCCCAGTTATTGTTGGAAAAAAACTTAACTATTGCTGTGGCTGAATCCTTGACAGGTGGTTTGGTTGCATCCAGACTTATCAGTTATCCCGGAATTTCCAAATCATTTTTAGAAGGTTTTATTACCTACAGCAATGAATCGAAAGTCAGAACATTGAATGTGAATAGGGATACTATAGAAAAATATGGTGCCGTAAGTGAAGAAACGGCCAAAGAAATGGCCTATGGTGCTGCTATGGTTGCAGGAGCAGATATAGGTGTTTCTACTACGGGAATTGCAGGACCCAGTGGCGGAAGTGAGAAAAAACCCGTAGGCCTAGTATATGTATGTGTATATTATAATGGAAAGTACAAGGTTAAGGAAATTCATGCTACTGGTGTAAGGGAAACTATAAGGGAAAGGGCTGCTACTGCTGTAATTGATTTAGTAAGAAGTTGCATAGAAAATTAGAGGATTGAGGTGGAGTATCCCTTTTAAAGTTAGGGAGACTCCACCTCTGAGGTTTATGCCCCTTCTTCTGAGGGGGTAAGGACTTTGTTGAACTCTTTGATTTTTTTGTCTGCTAGGTAGAATATGGTGCCTTCTTCATATTCGCCGTCTTCCTTTATTTCTCCTGCTTTAACTCCTGTCAAAATTTCAATTCCTTCTTCGATACTCTTAACTGCGTAAATATGGAATTTATTGTTTTTAACAGCTTCTATCACTTCATCTTTAAGCATTAGGTTATCTATATTGCTTTCCGGTATTATAACTCCCTGGTCTCCTGTAAGTCCTTTCAGGTTACATATGTCGAAGAAACCTTCAATTTTCTCATTGACCCCACCTATGGGCTGAATTTCTCCCATCTGGTTTACAGAGCCGGTTACGGCAAGGTTTTGTTTAATGGGAACTTCGGAAAGGCTGGATAAGATTGCATAGAGTTCTGCACTGGAAGCACTGTCTCCCTCCACTCCTCCGTAAAGCTGTTCAAAGGTAATTTGAGCAGTAAGTCCTAATTGTTTGTCCTGGGCAAATTTTGCACCTAAGTATCCGTTTAAGGTCAGTACTCCCTTAGAATGGATGTTGCCGCTCATTTTTGTTTCTCTTTCAATGTTGATTATTCCTTCTCGTCCTGTGTAGGTTCTAGCGGTAATACGGGAAGGCAGTCCAAAAGCATAGCCGGACACTCCCATGACAGAAAGGCCGTTTACCTGGCCTACTACTTCTCCTTCCGTGTCTATGAGAACTTTTCTATTTAATATTTGTCCCTGCATTTTTTCTTCAATACGGTTGGAGCGGTATTTTTTGTTGTTTATTGCTTTTACAACGTGTTTTCCATCTACATATTCCGAATTGTCCATTTCTGCTAAAGCTGAGGCTTCATAAACAATTTCACTTACAATATTGAAGCGGGTTGAAAGTTTGTTTTGATTATCTGCTAATCTTGAGCCGTATTCAATTACTTTTGCCAAGGCGGAGCAATTAAAGTGTTTTAAATTTTCATTTTCACATATGGAAGCAACAAAGGATACGTAGTGCTGAATATTTTCATAGGTTCTGTCCATTTCCACATCAAAGTCCACATTTACCTTAAAGAGTTTTCTGAAATCTTCATCTGATGATAGTAAACTATAGTAGAAGTAACTGCCTATTAAAATAACTTTTACATTAAGGGGTATAGGCTGGGGCTTAAGGGTTACCGTAGGTATGAAGCGGCTTTGTTCCCCTATATTTTCCACTACTGCTTCCTTGTACTTCAATGCTTTTTTAAGACTTCCCCAGGCATAGGGGTCCATAAGCAAATCCTTTGCCTGGAGAATAAGATATCCTCCATTAGCTTTGTGGATGGCTCCTGGCTTTATCATGGTGAAATCTGTCATGGTAGTCATCATGTGAGATTTATATTCTATCTTACCGAATAAATTGTAGTAATAAGGGCTGTTTTCGATTATGACGGGGGCTCCCTTAGTATTTTCATTGTTTACAAAAAGATTTACCTTGTATCTTGTAAAAGGGTCCTTGCTGTCCTTGGCCGAAGCAGCTTTTTCAAATAAGTTTTTGTCTTCTCCCTCCAAGTAATCTGAATCGTTCTGGAGTCTATTAACTATATCTTCGTTGAGGCTGTGGCGGACACTGCTGAATATTTCGTGGTTTTCGGCAGCATCTTTCAGTACCTTGTCTAAGTAGTCAAGAATTTCTGGGATGTCCTTATATTTTTCTTTCAATTGTTCAATATAGGGTTCTGCAGCTTCTCTTGCTGTCTGCTTTTCAATTTCCACCGCTTGTTCTTCTGCAAGCCTTTGTATCATTTGACCCTCTCTTATTCTATTATCTATTTCCTTGGCTAATATATTTCTTTTTTCATCTATTTTTTCCCGTTCTTCCTCTGAAAGTTTATTGAATTCTTCTGGAGTAATATGTCTGTCTTCAACCATGGGTATGAGCAGAACTCTTCCCCCTGCCTGCTGGATGCCAAATCCAGCATCCCTTGCTAATTTGTCTATATCTCTTAATATTTCTGTCATTTTTTTATTCATTTTTTGAAGGATGTTATCTTTTTGCTGCTGGAAGTTGCTGCCTTCAAAGGCTTTGGGAATATATACTACAAGGTTGGTAATAAGTTTTTCCATATCTTTTTGAAATACTTTACCCTGGCCGGCAGGTAGAGAAATAGCTAGGGGTTTATCCCATTCGCTAAAGTTGTTTATATAACACCAGTCATTGGGAACTTCCTTATTGGAAGCTATTTGCGAAACTACGGTTTGGGTATAGGTGGTCTTGCCTGTTCCCTGAGGCCCTAAAACAAAAATATTGTAGCCGGGGGCTTCCATGGCTAAACCGAACTCCATGGATTTAACTGCCCTGTCCTGTCCAATTACTCCTTTTAGTACACTGGCGTCTTTGGAAGTTTGGCAGAAGTTTAAATCTTCACTGACGCTGCAAATTTTTCTCAGTTTATCCACAGGTACTTTGAATTTTTCAGGATTATTTCTGACAATATGCATAGTATCCTCCTTCAATTATTATAGTATAAATATACCCCTGTAGTTATTAGCTAAACTATTCCTAGGTATATAATTAGAAATATGAGCAGAGCCCCCATATAATGAACAAAAAGATGAGATTCTTCAACAGACTGACTGTAATAGAAGAATCTCATCTTATGGTGGTGTTATTATTTATAATACTTGTAAGGAAGGTGTAATCTATATTAGATTTCTTTCAACTATTTGTTTTACTACAAAGGTTGCCACATGGTTTGCATAGCTTCCTGCGCCGAATCCAGCATCATATCCTAATTCTTGTGCTAATTCATGGGAAATACGAGGACCGCCGCAAACTAATATTACTTTGTCTCTTAATCCTTCTGCTTCAAGCATTTCAACTAATTCCGTAAGGTTGGCAATATGGACATCCTTTTGGGTAACTACCTGGGATACCAATATTGCATCTGCCTTTGTTTCAATGGCTTTTGCAATAAGTTCCTCGTTGGGAACCTGGCTTCCCATGTTAATAGCTTCAATTCCCTTGTAACGTTCAAGTCCAAAGTTTCCATCAAAGCCTTTCATGTTCATTATGGCGTCTATTCCAACAGTGTGGGCGTCAGTTCCTGTACATGCTCCCACAATAACTACATTTCTCTTGATATTTTCCTCGATATATTGTTCCACTTCTTCTCTGTCCATGAATTCCATATCTACTTTTGGAACTTCTATAGCTGTATAATCAACTGTATGGGTGCATTTTCCATACACTATAAAGTAGGTATAACCCACTCCCAAGTCTTTAGCATATACAACTGCAGGGTCATCAAAGCCCATTTTTGCAGCTAACTGTCTTGCTGCTTCTTTTGCTTCATCACCGTAGGGTACTGGCAAAGTGAAACTCATTTGAACCATACCGTCATTTAATGTATCGCCATAGGGTTTTACTTTCGTTAAATCTACCTTTTGGATATTTTCCATTATCTTGCACCCCCTAACATTAAATCGATAAACGGGTTAAAGTATTTTTCATCCTTTTCTACAACGCCTTCTAAGCCTTTTCCACCAGTGAAGCTTCTCTTAACTCCACCGAATTTACCTTTTTCAATAGTGTTGAATATTCCTTCTTTTTCTATATCTCTTAAAAGTTCTTCGGCTTTTGTCAATACTTCCTGGGCTCTTTTCTGGATTATACCGTCTTTCTTAAATTCCACTTCATCACCTATGCTGCGTACATTGTTGAATATATATTGGGCGTTTTCAATTGACAGCATTCTGTCCTGAAGGTGAGGAGTATGGATTGCTTCTGTAGGCATACCCAATAGTTGTATTCCCTGGTTAGTCCATATGGAAACCAAGTTAAACATGGCATCCTGTAAGTGACCTCTAAATATATTTCCTGTCATATACTTTGTAGGAGGCATGTATTTAAGAGGTGCCTTGGGGAATATTTCTCTTGCCATTTGAGCTTGTGCCAATTCATATAAAAATCCGTTTTCCAACATAGGATCCATCTCAAAGGCATGACCTAAGCCCATTTGTTCTTCTGGAAGTCCTGCTTTTAATGCAAATTGTTCGTTGATGAACTGGGATGCAAGTACTGTATGGGCTTCTTCGTAGGCATCTGCAGTAGTAAGGTAGTTGTCTTCTCCCGTATTGATAATAACTCCTGCAAATCCATTAATAATTCTTGAGAAGTACTGGTCAACAAAAGTTCTCTGCATGTTGATGTCCCTGAATAGAATTCCATAAAGAGCATCGTTAAGCATTACATCCAGCCTTTCCATTGCTCCCATGGCTGCTATTTCTGGCATGCATAGTCCGGAACAGTAGTTGCAAAGACGAATGTATCTTCCTACTTCTTCTCCCACTTCATCGAGAGCCTTACGCATTATTCTGAAGTTTTCCTGGGTTGCATAAGTTCCACCAAAGCCTTCTGTAGTGGGGCCATAAGGTACATAGTCTAACAAACTTTGTCCCGTAGTTCTTATAACTGCTATAATATCTGCACCTTGTTTTGCTGCTGCCTGGGCTTGCAGAACGTCTTCGTATATATTACCTGTTGCAACTATAACGTATAGGTAGGGTTTTTTTCCTTCTCCTAGTGTTCTTAAATATTCGTCTCTTCTATTTCGGTTGTTTTTAATTCTTTCCACCATTTCCTCTGCAGTTTTATATACTGCTTCCAGTATTTTATCTTCTGAGGCAATGGGGAGCTTTGTGATTTCAATTTCTCCAGAGCTTACTTTTTCCGCAATTTCCTGTGGAGTCTTTCCCGTATTAACCATTGCATTTCCAATCCAGAAGGCTGCGCCCTTGGATAGTCCTCCACCTTCCTTGATGGCATCTATTAACACATTGGGAAGGGGTTTATCTATTTCATCCACACCATCAACACCCATGAGTCGGGCAATAGTTCTTTCAACTGCCACAGTAGTGTTTTTGTCAATGAATTTCTGAACGTCTTCTGCAATGTTTTTAGCTGCTGAGCGGGCACTGTCAATTAACTCAGGATTTAAGTTTAATTTGCTTTTCATGTATCCTCCTTTCAATTTGGAACAAGGTCCCCTGCTTTTACAAGTATCTTTCTGCATCTTCTATAATTTCTTCATGAATGCCTGCCATCTTGGCTATTTTCAGTGCATCTTTTGGAATATCACTGCTGTACTTCACTTCTATTAGCCTGTAATCCATGTATTTTTGCACTTGGTCTATACTGCTTATTTCAATTGTCCTGTCGTCAGGAATTTTAAGTCCTTTTACCTGTAAATTTTGAACATCTTCATCATTTGCCACATTGTCGTAGTGGGTGGTCAGTACAGTAATACAATCTTTCTTTTTAAGATAATTCACTACTGCCTTTGTAATTGCATAACCTTCCTTGGGATTGGTTCCTCCAGCCAATTCATCGATTAAAATGAGACATCTCTGGGAAGAATTATTGATGGCTTCCTTTAAATTTACTATTTCCGCCCCAAAGGTACTAAGTCCCTTTTCTATAGACTGGTCATCTCCCACTGAAATATAAATGTGCTCAAAAAGACATAGTCTTGCATACTCACAGGGTACAAACATGCCAAAAGAAGCCATTGCAGCAATTTGCCCTATCATCCGAAGGGACACGGTCTTTCCTCCCATGTTTGCCCCTGTTATGCAAACTACATTTTTATTAAGGCTTACATCAATAGGTACATATTCAATTTGTTTTTCTTTTAAGGTTTCTTCTAATTTAAGATTTCTGCCGCCTTTTACGGTTATTACTAGGTCTCCTGTTATTTCCGGCTCTACAGATTTAGTTTTTTGAGCAAAATTTGACTTAGCTATAATATAGTCTATTTCACCTATAACTGAGGTGTTTTTTAATAAAATGTGGCTGTGAGCTTTTATTTCCTCGGAAATATTTTGTCGAATTTTATATTCTTCTTCCTCTTCTTCCAAGGTTAATTTCTCGAAAGTTTTTTCTAAGTTATCAATTTCATGGCTATTTCTTATTTTATAAATAATGTTTAAGTAGTTCTCACCAGCCACTCTTAAATTATTGTCCTTATTAAGCTCTTCAATTTTTTCTTTCTCTGATTTGCTGATTATTGCTTCATCTTTTAAATTTAGTTTTATATTGTGCTTCTTTTGAATTTCTTCTTTTATTTCTTTCTTTAATATCCTTATATTTTTTTCTGTAAGTCTTTTCTCTTTGCGGATTTCTTTCAGTCGCTTTGAATATTCATCGTAAATATAAAATGTATTTAGCTTTTCTCCGGCAGGGTCTAATAGTTCATAGAGGTGTGGCAGGGGTGTTAATTGTGGAAGCTTTAAATTTTCAACGGATATACTTCTTAAGACTTTATTCATCTTTTCTACTAAAATTAGGAAGTTCTTTATTTCGAATAATTCTACTTCATCTAGTACCTGGTTGTTTTCAGCCCGATCAATAGTTTCAGAAATATTTTTCACATGTCTTAATATGTCGATAATTTCACGCCTTTGCCTGAGTTCAATAAATGCCCTTACTTTACTGAACTCTTCTCTTAGGTCTGCCTCCTGACCTTTTTTGAAAGGCTTTGCTTCCATCTTTGCCTTAATTCCGTATTCCGTTATAGGTCTTACTTCATTAAAAATATAGTCGAAATTTATATTTTTAATTGTGTTTTCTGTCATAAAGTTTTTCATTATTCACCGCCCGATACCACATCTAATATTTTTATCCCAGACAGAATTTTTTCCATTCTGTCTTTTAAAGTGTCACTGTCAAAGAAATATCCTGCCGGAGATATGGGATTTAAAGTTACTGCCAAGACGTTGATCCTGTTCATAGTTTCAACTTTAAGTCCCTTTCGTTTCAATTCGTTCCATACATTAATATCAGTAAATATTTTTGTTCCGTCCTCTATTATTAATTTAATGCCTCTTAAATATTTATTATCCTTTAAATCTTTAAGAAAGGGGGAAGTTATGGCACCTTTTACAAATACGTGGGTTGTTTCTTCATCAATAAGTGTATTTATTTTTTTGCCGCCCATAATATTGGTTTTAATATTAGGAACAAGGGTGCTGCCATCTTCTTTGAGGATGCAAGTTTTGTCTGTTTTTTCAAAGATTTCTTTTACAGGAGCATCTACTTCTTTAAGTGTATAACATTCCACTGTATGGGCAGTTTTTTCCAATACTTTTTTAATATCTCTGCTTAATACAGCTCCTGTTGCAATAATACAGGCATCAGTTATAACTGGTGATGAAACTGCTTTTCTGTCTATGGCTCCATCTATAAAGACTGTTTCTGCTCCGTAATGTTTCAGGCGGCCTGCAACATACTTCATATCTGTCCCACTAACAGGCCCGGCTATCTGTATATAGCCTCCCTGTCTTACCCTTACTATTATTACTTCTCCCATGGCGGTAGTTATCCCTGTAGTTTCCAGTATTTCTGTCTTCGCCTTTGATAGAAGAAGGGCTTTTTTTGCTGTTGCCACATACATTCCTTCTGTTACAAAAATGGGGGGTTTTTCTGTCTGGGTCACTAAGTCTGTACTTTCTCCGTCCCGCCCTGTAGATGTTATACCTATTCTTAGATTAAAATTAAATGCCTCTTCTATGAGATAATTGAGAGTAACAGTCTTACCTGCATTTTTTGCAAGACCAATTATTGATATTGTTTCATAATTATTATGTTTAATAGTCTCAATTAATCTCATAAAAGCCCTCTTTCATTTACATTTCTGGAAAATTTGGGGACATTCTCTGATCTTAGAGCTGTCCCCATTCATTGAAAAATGAGGAAAGTAATCTATTTCTTTGTTCTTTCTCTTCTTGCTAATTTTGTAGGTTCTAATGCTAAGTCTTCTCCTTGCAATAGTCCTGCAACTCCTGTTAACGGATCTTTCTTCTTGCCCTGGCAAACATCACATTGACATTCTAATTCAGGTAAGTTAGGTTGTGTATAGGTTGTAATAACACCTTCGTAGTTTCTGAGAACAACCTTGTCTGCAGATTGTGATATTAGATAGTTTGGCATTACAGGAATCTTTCCTCCGCCACCTGGTGCATCCACAACGAATGTTGGTACGCAGTAACCGGAAGTATGACCTCTTAAACTTTCCATTATTTCAAGTCCTTTTGCCACAGGAGTTCTGAAATGCTCAATTCCTAATGAAAGGTCACACTGGTAAATATAGTAAGGTCTTACCCTGTTCATAACTAATTTATGAACCAAGTCTCTCATAATGTGAGGACAGTCGTTAACTCCTCTTAAAAGTACTGATTGGTTACCTAAAGGTATACCTGCATCTGCAAGCTTTCTTAAAGCTTCCATTGATTCAGGAGTAAACTCTTTCGGATGGTTAAAGTGAGTGTTCAGCCAAATAGGATGATATTTCTTAAGCATGTTTACCAAGTCGTCTGTAATACGCTGAGGCAGAACTACAGGTGTTCTGGAACCTAAACGTACTATTTCCACATGAGGTATTTCTCTTAGTTTACTGATTATATATTCTAATTTTTTGTCTGAAACTAATAAGCAGTCTCCACCAGACAGAAGTACGTCTCTAACTTCAGGTGTATTTCTGATATATTCGATACATTTATCGATATTTTCCATTCCTACTTCATCGTCAGACTGTCCGGCGAATCTTCTTCTTGTACAGTGTCTGCAGTACATGGAACACTGGTCTGTAATTAAGAATAATACTCTGTCAGGATAACGATGGGTTAGTCCCGGTGCCGGTGAATCTGTATCCTCAGCCAATGGGTCTACCATGTCTGCACCGCTCTGATGAGTTTCCACAAATGTGGGAACTGCTTGCATTCTTATTGGATCTCTGGGGTTATCCTTATCCATGTGTGCTGCATAGTAAGGTGTTATACCCATTCTGAATTTTTCCAATACTTTGCTGATATCAGCTTCTTCCTGCTCTGTAACATTAATAATTTTCTTTAGTTTTTCTATAGAATCTATTCTATTTTCAACCTGCCATCTCCAGTCATTCCACTCTTCCGGCGTAACATCTTTCCAAAGTTCAATTTCATTATAGTAAGCCAACTTTACTACCTCCTATTATTAATTTAATTAATGCATCCTGTATCGTTAATTAAGTACAATACAGGATGGCATATGGATAAACTTATTTATGCATAAAGTTTAGTGAATAAATCTCTTAAACCTTTATGTTCTCTCATTACTTGTAATGCTATATCTGCATGTCCCTTTGTATAACCATTTCCAACTATCATATTAACGTCTTTACCCACACCTTCTGCTCCCAATGCTGCCTTTGTAAAACTTGTAGCCATGCTGAAGAAGTATACTATTCCTTCGTCTTTTGTTGCAAGTATTGCAGACATTTCACAGTTCGGTCTTGATACACAGCTTATTACTACATCACATAATTTTCCATCTGTTGCTTCCATAGTTTTTTCATATACATCAACTGCATTTGTTGCATCTGCTTTTAATAAAACATCAGCTAAACCCAATTCCTTAACAGTATTAAGAGCCTCATCCCTACGTGCCAAGCAAATAACTTTTCCGTTGGGACCAACTTTTTTCTTTGCTTCATACAAGCATAGTAAACCTGATTTTCCAGCTCCGCCAAGTACTAATACCGTATCTCCTTCCTTAACCCATCTCTGAGTTTGTGCAGGGGCTCCTGCTACGTCAAGAACTGACATTGCAAGGTTTTCCGGTATATCATCGGGAAGCTTTGCATAAATTCCACTTTCAAATAAAATTGCCTTGCCTTCAACATCAACCTGGTCTATTTCCTGTCTAACAGTTGTAATTTTGTCTAATCTTAATGGAGTTAATGATAATGAAACCAATGTAGCTACCTTGTCGCCAACTTTTAAATCAGTTTTTCCTTCTAGTGCAGGTCCTATTTCTTCAACAGTACCTATAAGTATTCCACCTGAACCTGTTACAGGATTTTGATGCTTTCCTCTTTCGGCAACAATACCCATCATAATTTCTTTAATTTTTTCTTCGTCTCCGCCTGCTTGGTCTCTAATTTGAGTGAAGCTTGCTGAGTCAATATTTAACGTTTGTACGTTAATCAGTATTTCATTGTCGTAAATTTCCATGGTGTTATCAAGTTTTAAAGCTGGTTGAGGTAATACACCTTTCGGTTCTATTACCCTGTGTGTTCCATAGGGATTACCTTTCTTATACATAATTCCTCCTATACATTAATGGGTGTTGAGTATGGGTTGTATTCGGTTATATATTATGCAATATCCGTGCCAGTTATTCAAAAAATAGGAATGGCTATTTTTCAACGTTTTCCTAATTAGTTAATAATTTTTAAAATACGAGTGCCGAAAATTCAGCTTTCACTATTGCTCAGATATTATTTTTCTGGTATAATAGCGGCAGAGAGACTTAGAATTGTCTATAGGAAGAATTATATATTATTTGAAGGTGTAAAATGGATAAAAGACCAATTGGAATTTTCGACTCTGGAGTAGGAGGATTGACGGTTATGAGGGAAGTAATAGAGCAACTTCCCTACGAAAATATTGTCTATTTGGGAGATACCGCCAGAATACCCTACGGATCTAAATCAGAACAAACAATAAAAAAATATGCTTATCAATGTTCATTATTTTTAAAAAATAAGAATGTTAAAACTATTGTAGTTGCCTGTAATACGGCAAGTTCAGTGGCTCTAAACCACTTGGAAGATAATTTTGATATTCCCATTTTAGGGGTTATAGAACCAGGTGCAAGAACTGCTTCCAAGGTTACTAAAAATGGTAAAATTGGTGTAATAGGTACTACTGCCACCATAAACAGTAATGCTTACCAGTCAAAAATTATGGAATATAGGCAGGATGCAGAAGTTATTGGCATTCCATGCCCTCTTTTCGTTCCCATTGTTGAAGAAGGTTGGGAATACTCCCAGGTGGCAGAACTTACGGCAGAAAAGTATTTAACTGAATTAATTGAGCATGAAGTAGATTCCTTGGTTTTAGGCTGTACTCATTACCCCATACTGAGATATACTATTAAAAAGGTGGTAGGTCCCGGGGTAAGATTAATAAATCCAGCTTTTGAAACGGCAAGGGACCTGAAAAAAGTATTGACAGAAAAAAATCTTCTCAATAAAAGTTATGATAAGCCCAAGTATGAATATTATGCAACTGATATTCCAGAAAGATTGAGAAGAATTGGAGGTAATTTCTTAAAGAAAGAAATCGACAACCTTTTTGAAGTTTCAATAGATAACCTATAGGGGGTAAGTATGGAAAATGTAAAAGTAAAAATAAATACCACCCAAACCATTGATGATGCAGGAAATGAAGATGTTATAGAACTCGTTACAGAAGCAACCTTGGAAAAGTCAGAAGATTGCTTTGTTATAAATTATGATGAAAGTACTATAACGGAACAGGAAAGGAGCCGTACCAGACTGAAAATATATAAAAATAAAATGTTAATGACCAAGGTTGGAGTTTTTTCTTCCAAAATGGAATTTGAAGAAGGGTTAAGCTACAGTAATTTGTATTCTACGCCCTACGGCACCTTTGATTTGGACTTTACCACTGTCCTTTACAGAAATAACTTGGACGAAAGAGGCAGGGGTAATGTATATATTGAATATAAAGTTATGTTTTCAAATTCAGAAGAAAGTTACAATAAGTTAAACATTGATATAATTTAATCAATGATTTATTTAAAAAGACGAACATTGTCGCTAATTTTTCGGCGTATGGTGCTTAATATTTGGCGCAGGAGTTGAATTTTATGGATATTAAATATTTCAGTACATTAATAGAAGCAATAGAATTAATAAATGATGGAATTCACATAGTTGATGCCAGTGGCAGAATTGTGTACTACAACCCTGCAGCAAAACAATTAGATGAGATAGATGCGGAAAAAACCATCGGTAGACATATTCTTGAGGTCTATCCTTCCCTTACTTACGAAACCAGCACTATACTTAAAGTGCTAAAAACTGGCAAACCTATTTACAATGTTGAACAAAATTTTGTCAATTATAAAGGGGACAAAATATCCACATTAAATTCAACATTGCCTATAATTTATAACAATAAAGTAATTGGAGCCATGGAAGTTTCCAGGAATATGACCAAGGTAAGGGAATTATCCGAAAGAATTGTAAGTCTGCAAAGGGAACTGTATGAAAGCAACGGAAAAAAAGAAAAAACTCCTAAACCTGTTACAAAATTTAATTTTTTGGACATAATTGGGCAAAGCAAGGAAATGCTTAAACTTAAATCTTTAGGTCTGAAAGCAGCCATGTCCGATTCCCCTGTAATGGTTGCAGGAAGTACTGGAACGGGAAAGGAATTGTTTGTACAGTCAATCCATAATTCCAGTGATAGAAAGTATAAACCTTTCATTGCACAAAATTGTGCTGCCCTCCCCAACAATCTCTTGGAAAGTATTCTCTTCGGTACTGTAAAAGGAAGTTTCACGGGAGCCGAAAACCGTCCCGGCTTATTTGAATTGGCAGATGGCGGTACCTTGTTTTTAGACGAAATTAATTCCATGCCCTTGGAACTTCAGTCCAAGTTACTCCGAGTTATTCAAGATGGACGAGTGAGGAGAGTTGGCTCTACCAAGACTACAGATGTGGATGTAAGAATTATTTCCGCCATTAACACGGATATAAATACTGTAGTAGAAACGAAACAAATAAGACAGGACTTGTTTTATAGATTAAATGTTATAACCCTGGTAATCCCTGATCTTGCTAAGAGGAGGGAAGATATACCTCTATTGGTGGAACATTTTATTAAAAAGTATAATGAAAAGTGCAATAAATTTTTCAGCGGAGTTTCAAAGGAAGTACTAGATATATTTATGGAGTATTCCTGGCCAGGCAATGTAAGGGAATTGGAACATGCCATTGAAAGTGCCATATCCCTGTATGATGGAGAAATTATCAGAGAAGAGCATCTTCCCTTCCAATTCAAAAACTTCCAGAGAAAAATAAATAATAATGATAATTATGATTACGGTAAAATTCAACCTTTAAATGATGCTGTTGAAAAAGTTGAAAGGGAAATAATTATCTCTGCTTTGGAGCAAACAGACTACAACATTACCAAGGCTGCAAAATTAATAAGTGTTCCTCGGCAAACACTTCAATATAAAATTAAAAAATTAAATATATTCTTTTAATTCACGGGACCTAGGTCCCGCGAATTTTTTTGTCAATAAAGTTTCAGCTGCCCAGCAGCTTTGATTGTATTGTTGGATGAGGTTCATTGGGATAAAGATACAGCATAGTTTCTGAATTTTTCAGCACTTATACCTACATTCTCCACTCTTCCCTTTTCAATAAATTCAAAAATTTTAGATTTTAATTTTATATTTTCCATTCCTCTTTTCATTTTAATAGATTCAATTTCCTCCAAGGTCAGTACTTCTGAAAGTCTTTCTTCCGTTTCCACATCCAATACGGAAGTGTCCTTGTTCTTGCCGAAATCAACAAAGCACAGTGGGGGAAACATTACACACCACCAGTTACTGCCTTCTCCTCTTCCTATTTCAATCCTTACGGCATCGTAATAACCTTCCGGCAAAACAATTTCATCATAGTTTTTTCGGGGAAATTTATAATTACCATAGTAAACATTTACCTGGTAGTCATATCCTTCTTTCCTTACTATTTCTTCAGCTTCCCTTCGTATTTGATGAATTTTGTTTATTATTACTTCTGCGCTTTCTTCCTTGGAGTGGGTTTTTTCAAATTCTTGGTTAAAGCTTGTAATAATATGATTTCTTACCTTGTATTTCAGCTGCTGGTCACAGTAATTATCTGAATTTGCCACTACATGAAGTCGTATTACTTTTTTGTTTAACCTGGTCATAACTTCATAAGCTTCTACCGTGTATGCAATGGCAAGAGCTAAAATTACAAACACTATAGAAATAATAATTTTCTTATGATATTGCATCTTTCCTCCTATTTTACCAATCCTACGCTTAGTATTTCCATGTTGTAATGTACATTTATACTTGCTTTTTCAAATACTTCATCGTATTTGGTCATTATTTTTTCGTAATCTTTTTTGTGGTATTTATAAAGTTTTTCCTTAATTCTCAGCAAATCCGTCTTATAAGTGCTTTTAAGTTTATCAATGGTGCTTGTTGTTCTTTCAGAAATAATTTTTATAGATTCATCCTTTATTTTATTTAAAAAATTACTGTCTTCCAAGCTGTTATTTCCAATAATAAAGGAGTCTATATAACAATAAAGGGTTATGTAGTAATCCACAGTTAATTTTTCATTTTTTAAATTAATTTTATCCGTCATAGATACATTCACTGCTCCTATGGCCATGGTTATACCGTCTATTTCAATATTAATATTTCTTAAGTTTGCATTGGCAGGATCCAACAGGAGCATTACAGATTCCAATTCATCAGTTTCTAAGAATCCCACCAGCTCATATTCTTTCATAACTGCAGCTTTTTCTATTTTTAGACTTTCTTCATTGATTTCAACTACAGGTATCATGGCGTTTCCCCTCTGACCTAAGTGAAGTATGGCCTCATCAAAGGTATATATTTCTTGGTAACTCTCCCTTTTCAGCTTTACCAGCATATCGCTTAGGAATCTACCCACTAGAGGATTGGCAGGTATTTCAGTATTTATTATATCCTCTGCCCTTCCCTTGGCTATGCAGATTTTCACCCTTCTGTTCATTTGGGGTGAACGCTGAATTTCATCGAATATTTTTTTTACTGTATCCCCATCCTTGGCTAATTCTTCACCTAGTACTATAACCTGCATCAGTCTGTCAGATATTGCTTTTTCTGAATGTAAGTAGGATACATTGTAAAAATCTGCAAAGCTTTTATTTTCCGTTGTATTAACTATTCTTTCCTCTTCGCTTCCTTCGATTATTTTAGGAATTTCAGAAGTAAATTTTAACTTATCTCCTTCCTTATCAATTCCCACTGCAAAGAGGTATTCTCTTTTATTTATTTCAACACTGTCCCAACAAGCAGTTAGAAACATGGAAGTTAACAGTATTATCAATATAAGTATTAATTTTATTCCTTTCATTTTTTACTCCCTGCATATGCAACAAATATGGGTATTAAAAAGTTTAATCCACTTATTATGTACACTGGCATATGGATGTAGGGAAACATCATGTACATACCTGGCAGGGCTGCTGCCATCAAGTAGAGAATGGGTATCTGTATGTATATGAAAAAGCCGTTTTCCTCAGTTTTAAAGGTTTCCTGCATGGCCAAGTTAGTAAAGTAAGATAAAATACATATACCAGTAAATATAACTGTCATTTGAAGGCATAATCCAACCATTTCAGTACTTTCAAAGAAAAATCCCGGAATATTTACAAATTTCATAATGGATACAAAGGGCCAGACCAAGTTTGCTGCTTCTTTTGCCCCGAATTTAACCAAAATCAGCAAGTAACAACCAATGTATAACAAGCTGCTGATAATAATGAATCTTTTATTAAGTCTATAATTTTTATCTTTTACAGATACCTTGCAGTTGGAAAACAATAGTACGGAAAATCCTAAGAAACTTAACATGGCTGCAGGTACTGATTTTAGAATTCCTTCTGTATCTGCCGGATAAATTGGAAAAATATTTGTGTAATCTGCATAATAGGTAGAAAATATTATTATAAGCAAGTAAGGTATCAAGGCTGTTAAAAGCGCAATATTTGTAATATGGGCAATTGTTTGAATTCCTTTTTTTGTTGCATAGGCTGCCGTTAACAAAATTGATAAAATTATAGTACTTATTGGCGTTCTAAAGAGCATCATTAGTTTTATTTGTTCGGCAAAATCTTTCATAAGTAAACTATTTACGGTTAAAAACATTAGAATGTAGTATATTCCAATGGCTTTGGAAATATACCTGGGAAACAGTTTATCGCAAACACCAACAATAGTTTCTTTGTCATGTATTTTCATTGTCTTGTTAAAGGATTTAATTGCAAAGTACAGTAATACTGCTGCAATTAAAATTGTAATCCAGCCTGTAGGCCCATCAATTTCTGTAAGCATTATGGGCATCAACATGGACTGAAAGGCAAAGGAAACCAATATTAAAATTGACAAGTTTTGATAAGGTGTAATATCCTGATTAAACATTTTTCCTCTCTTTTTCCACGTGTAAGTATTGGGGTTTGCGAACCATTGTTTTTATTTTAGGTCTTATAACTGTATCTTTTAAATCTCTTCTGTGTTCCACAAAGCTAATAAAGGGTGTTAAGTAGGGAACACCAAAACTTTTCAGGGTACAAAGATGTATAATTAAAAAGCTCAGTCCTAAGGATATACCGAAAAGTCCCAAGGTAGAAGCCAATATTATAAAGCCAAATCTTATCATTCTTAAAGTTGTGCTGAAATTATAGCTGGGTATGGTAAAGGAAGCTATAGCCGTTAAAGCAACTACTATTACAGCAATAGGAGTAATTAAACCTGCTTCCACAGAAGATTGCCCTATTACCAGTCCCCCCACCAAACCTATGGTAGAACCTACGGGGCTGGTAATTCTAAGGGATGCCTCCCTTACCAGCTCAATTACCAGTTCCATTAGTAATGCCTCGAAATATGGAGGAAAAGGTACATTTGCCCTGGATGCAGCTACATAAAGAGCTAACTGAGTAGGCAGCAAATTTGGATGGTATTGTGTAACTGCCACATACAGAGCAGGTAAAAGCATTACTATGGGTAAAGCTAAGTACCGTATCATACGGGTAATGCAGGAAGGCATCCATCTTTCATAATAGTCTTCCGATGATTGCATAAAGGAAACCAATATGGCAGGAGCAATTAAAACGGAGGGAGTATTATCCACCGCAATTACCACCCTGCCCTCTAACAATGCAGAAGCTGCTGCATCGGGTCTTTCCGTATTTTCAAGTTGGGGAAAGGGGGAATAACTGTCATCTTCAATCATTTCTTCTATGTAGGAACTTTCCAAGACTGCATCTATGTTAATATTGTTAATTCTTTCTTCCACAGTTTCCAGCACAGTTTTATTAACTACATCCTCTAAGTACATAATGGCTATATCTGTTTTGGACCTGTTCCCCACTTGAGCATATTTTACTTTTAACTTAGGGTCTTTTAATCTTCTCCTTATAAGGGTAATATTAACCTTCATAGTTTCATTGAAACCGTCCCTTGCCCCTCTTATGAGAGTTTCTGCAGAAGGTTCCTGAATACCCCTCATGGGCCATCCCCTGGAGGACAGCATAATACCTTTTTTACATCTATCTATAAGAAGTACTGTTTCTCCAGAAAGAATTTTATCAACAATTTCCTGAATAGTTGTAATTATCTGTACTTCAGAAGTTGCAATATTTGACTTTACAACTGTATCCTGCAGCTTTGTTTCAGAAATATTCTGAAGATTAGAAATATCTAAACCAGAAAGTATAGTTTCAATTGCATAATCACTTATTGCTTCCTTAGTGGTCATACCGTCTACATACAAAAGAAGCATTTTTAATTTTTGACTTTTTCCTGCTTCAATTTTTCTGAAAATAATATCATCTGCATTTTTAAATATAGTTCTTAGTACTTGCTCGTTCTTTTTTAAATCTTCATGAATATTTTGTGTTAAATCAATATTGTCCATATCTACCACCTACATATATATTGATACTAGTGCAGCTATAGCTAATATCCCGTATATTATTCCCGTAAATCTTACTATTTTATAATCTCTGTGATAGTTTTTTCTCTTTAACTCTCTGCTGGTTCTAAATATAAGAATGTAACTTATAATTAAGAAAATTATTATGACATCATTGTTAATAATTCTCTTTAAATTATTAATAAAAAACATAAAACCTCCCTAAGTGGATAAGCTTTATATTAATATTTGCAATTTCAGGTGTTTTTATACATATAAAATAAAGGACTTCCTTAAGGAAATCCTTTTGAGGGGGTTCTGTTCATCTACTTACAATAAGAGATTAGGACAAATTATATTTTTGTTTCTTTCTCACCAAAGTAGATATATCTATTCCTAATTTTTCAGCTGCTTCTTTCATATTCTTCGAAAGAGCCAAGGTAGTAGTTATTACTTCCTTTTCATACTCTTCAATCTTTTCTTTTAAGGTTTTGTTTTCTTCAGTGAATAGTTTGCTAGGTGAGGAGGTTTCATTCAGCATCAAATTCTCACGGAATAAATCTGTATCTATAACTGCATCGTCTGCCATTAAAACCAAACGCTCTATTATATTTTTTAATTCCCGTATATTGCCTGGCCATTCATACATTAAAAAACTTTCTAAACTTTTGGAATTAAAGTAACAATTTTTGCCGTACTTGTTGTTATAATACTCTAAGAATTGGTTTGAAAGAGGTATTATATCTTCCTTTCTGTTTCTTAAAGGAGGAATTACAAAAGTTACCACATTTAGTCTGTAATATAAATCAGCCCTGAATTTCTTTTCTTCCACTAACTTTTTTAAGTCGTGGTTTGTTGCAGCTATAATCCTTGCATTGAATTCAACAGGCTCTGTTCCTCCTATTCTGTAAAATATTCTATCGTTTAAAGCACTTAAAAGTTTAACCTGCAAAGTATAGGGCATGTCTCCTATTTCATCCAAGTACAAAGTTCCTCCGTTAGCTTCTTCAAAGAGTCCTTTCTTTCCTCCTTTAAGAGCTCCCGTGAAAGCACCTTCTTCATAACCAAAAAATTCTGACTCTAATAAATGCTCAGGTACTGCACTGCAATTAATTTTAATAAATCTTCCCTTGTTGCGGTTACTTATTCTATGTATGTAGGCTGCCATGAAATCCTTTCCAACTCCTGTTTCTCCTAAAATCAGGATGGTACTGTCTACATTGGATATTTTTTTTGCCTTTTTGTATATATTTTTCATTTTTTCGTTATTTACTACAATTTTAGAGGAATTATCTTCAACTTTTTCTTTAACTTTATAATCACTTTTATATAAATTTTCTTCCTTGGTAATAGTCTTCATAAGCACGTCTAATTCAGACACATCCCGTATTACTGCAATAGTCTTGGAAAGATTGCCTTCTTCATCGTAAATTGGAGAACCAGAGACAAGACATCTTTGGCCTTGATAGTAATTGTTTATAGTTGTTACTGGACCATTCGTTTCTATTACTTTTGCACAACAAGAGTTAGGCAGGATATTGTTCTTACGCAGTTCATAAACAGTCTTACCTATTATTTGTTCCCTTCTTAATCCTGATAAATTTAAGAAGGCGTCATTTACATATATGGTAGTTCCTACTTCATCGGTAACATATATTCCGTCCTTCAATTTATTAAGCATTTCATTATATAAATATTGCTGGCTGTTTAACCTGGAAATTTGTTTTTGCAATTCCTTTCCTATGGAAAAATCATAGAAGAAAAAACTGTATAACTGGTAATTATATAGTTTGAATTTATTATGAGTAACATAGTATACGGAATTGTCTATAGACTTTACAGAATAAAGCTCCTCCTCCATATCTACCTTAATATCTTGAAAAAATACAGTTATTTTTTTATTTAGTATTTCCGTACCAATAATATTTTTTTTAAAATATTTATTACAATACAATATGTTAAATTTATCGTCAGTTATTATGTAGCCCGTATTAAAATTATATTTATAATCTTGCACCTTCCACCTCAATAAAATATAGATTGATATTTTTTTAACCCTATGTTAGAATTATACATGTAGAATTATATAGTTTAATATGCAATTATGCAATAACTTTATTTTAGATATATGCAGTCTTGCATATATAATAAACAATTATATAAGGCCTCAATTATCTTAAATATAATAATGAAAAGAATTAAGTGTTTAATTTGTTGGATATCCCTACATATATATCTTTGATTTCAAGAAATAATTAGTTATTGGCATGATAATTGCATATTATTAACATGTAAAATATATTAATTTTTAGGAGGTATTATGAAAAAAGCAGTAATAGTTTCAGCAGTTAGAACACCTATAGGATCTTTCGGAGGTGCTTTTGCATCTTTATCAGCAGTAGATTTAGGAGTTGTAGCAGCAAAGGAGGCAATTAAAAGAGCAGGAATTGAGCCTTCTCTTATTGACGAAGTTTATTTCGGAAATGTTTTGAGTGCAGGTTTGGGACAAAATGTTGCCAGACAGGTAAGTTTGGGAGCAGGTGTACCTATTGAAAAACCAGCATTAACTATAAACATGGTTTGCGGTTCCGGTTTAAGAGCCGTAAGTATGGCAGCCCAATTAGTTGAAGGCGGTCAGTGCGACGTTGTATTATGCGGAGGAACTGAAAGTATGACTAATGCTCCTTATCTAATACCAAAGGCAAGATGGGGACATAGAATGGGTGACGGTAAATTAGTTGACTACATGGTACATGACGGTCTATGGGATATTTACAATAATTACCACATGGGTATAACAGCTGAAAATGTAGCTGAACAATATGGTATTACAAGAGAAGAGCAGGATGAATTTGCAGCTAAAAGTCAGAACAAAGCAGAAGAAGCACAAAAAGCCGGTAAATTTGCCGATGAAATAGTTCCCGTAACTATTCCTCAAAGAAAAGGAGACCCTGTAGTTATTGATACAGATGAGTATCCAAGACATGGTTCTACAGTTGAAAAAATGGCAAAATTAAAACCAGCCTTTAAGAAAGACGGTACAGTTACAGCAGGAAACGCATCCGGAATAAATGATGGTGCTGCAGCTTTAATAGTTATGAGCAAGGAAAAAGCAGAAGAATTAGGATTAAAACCTTTATGTGAAGTTGCTGGTTATGCATCAGCAGGAGTTGATCCTAAAGTAATGGGTCTTGGTCCAATACCTGCTACTCAAAAAGCATTGAATAATGCAGGATGGAAAGTGGAAGACTTAGAGTTAATAGAAGCAAATGAAGCTTTTGCAGCACAGGCTTTGGCAGTAGCTAAAGAATTAGGTTTTAATCCTGATATTATCAATGTTAACGGAGGAGCAATTGCTTTAGGTCATCCTATTGGAGCATCTGGTGCAAGAATCCTTGTAACACTTATTTATGAAATGGCGAAAAGAGATGCTAAGAAAGGACTTGCTACTCTGTGCATAGGCGGAGGAATGGGAACTTCTTTATTGGTTGAAAGATAAACCTGTACAAGATAAGGAATCTCATAAAAAAATAGGTTCCTTATCTGTCTCAAAATAAAAAGAAAGGATGATTATATGAAAAACAAAATTATTTCTATTAAAGAAGCAGTCGATAAAATTAAAGACGGTATGACTATAATGGTAGGCGGCTTTTTAGCAAATGGATCACCGGAAAATATAATAGATGCTTTAGTAGAAAAAAACGTAAAGGATTTAACACTTATTTGTAACGATACTGGTTTCCCTGACAAGGGCGTAGGTAAAATGGTTGTTAATAAACAATTCAAGAAAATTATTGCATCCCATATAGGTACAAACCGAGAAACGGGAAATCAAATGAACTCTGGAGAAACAGAAGTAGTATTGGTTCCACAGGGAACGCTTGCAGAAAGAGTAAGATGCGGTGGAAACGGACTTGGTGGATTCTACACACCGACAGGTGTTGGAACTGAAGTTGCAGAAGGAAAAGAAGTAAAAATAATAAACGGCAAGGAATATTTGTTTGAAACTCCCTTAAGAGCAGATGTAGCTTTGCTTAAAGCTTCTGTAGTTGATAAAAAGGGAAATATGATATTTAACAAGACTATGAAAAACTTTAACCCTCTAATGGCAACTGCTGCAGACTTAGTTATAGTTGAAGCTGATAAAATAGTTGAAGTAGGAGAAATCGATCCAGAACATGTTATGTGTTCAGGAATATTCGTTGACTATATTGTTGGAGGTGAAAAATAATGGATGCTAAGGTAGTAATAGCAAAGAGAGTTGCTCAGTTATTAAAAGACGGCGATGTGGTTAACTTAGGTATAGGTCTTCCTACAATGGTATCAAACTACATACCTGAAGGAATAGATATAACTTTCCAATCAGAAAATGGTTTCTTGGGTTTAGGCCCTGCCCCTGCTGAAGGAGAAGAAGATTGGGAATTAGTAAACGCAGGAGGAATGCCTTCAACAATACTTCCTGGCGGAATGTTCTTCGACAGTGCCACATCCTTTGGAATTATCAGAGGAGGACACGTTGACGCAACTGTACTAGGTGCAATGGAAGTTGATGAAAAAGGAAATCTAGCAAACTATAAAATACCTGGTAAATTGGTTCCCGGTATGGGTGGAGCAATGGACCTTGTGGTAGGTGCTAAGACTGTTATAGTTGCAATGCAACATACTCAGAAAGGAAAACCTAAAATTTTAAAACAATGTACACTTCCTTTAACTGCTAAGGGAGAAGTAAATTATATTGTAACAGAAATGGCCCTTATCAGAGTAACTGAAGAAGGATTAGTTCTTGAAGAATTAGGACCTGAAGCAACAGTAGAAGATGTTGTTGCTGCAACAGATGCAAATTTAATTATTTCACCAAATCTTAAACGCTTTGGAGTAGAAGAATAACCATAGAGGGACACATCCTATAGGATGTGTCCCTGGTATTTTATTAAAAATCTTCTGGTTTTTCTTTTAAGGTCAAGGTAATTTTCATTTCTTCCCCGTTTCTTAAAATTGTGAACTCAGCTTTATCATTGTTTTTATAATCATATAGTTTTCTTTGAACATCTGACATGTTTTCTATCTTTTTACTATCTACGAAAATTATTATGTCATTAGGCTGTAAACCTGCCAAAGCAGCCGGTGAATTTTTTACCGTTTCAATTATAACAACTCCGTGTTCTGCAGATAATTCAACACCATACAACATTTTATATGTTTCAACATCCATCCCTCTTATACCTACATATACAGGTTTAAAGGTACCATTGTTTATTATTTGCTGGATTATTGGCTTGACAGTATTAATAGGTATTGCAAAACCTAATCCTTCTGCCGTACTAATTTTTGCCGTATTGATTCCAATTACCTGACCCTTTGCATTAAATAAGGGGCCGCCGCTGTTTCCGGAATTTATGGAAGCATCAGTTTGAATAAGAGGTTCAATAACATTTCCATTATCAAATTGAATAGTTCTGTTAAGGCCGCTTATTATACCCTGGGTAACTGTCCTTTCCAAGTCAAGGGTCATGGGATTTCCTATTGCTACTGCAGGTTCACCTACCATTAATTTGTCTGAATCTCCTAATTCAGCAGTAGGTAGACCTGTTCTGTTTATTTTAACAATTGCCAAATCTAAATTAGTATCATACCATAATACTTCCCCAACTTCCGTTGTACCATCTATTAATGAAACAGTAATTTTCTCATATTGTCCATCACCTACAACGTGGGCATTAGTAACAATATATCCGCTAGGATCAACAATGAAACCTGAACCCATGCTTCTTGTGGATCTGGTTTGTGGTCCCCAAAATGTATTGTAACGCTGTATTGCATCAGTAGTAATTCCCACAACAGTTTTTTGTGATTTTTGCGCTACTGCAACTGCAAAGTAAACATCGTCGCTTAAATTAATATTAACATCTTGCGCCGTTATAGGAGATCTGTCCATACTTGAATTTATTTCATTTATTTTCATGGTAGCTATGTAGCTTCCCGATAAACCACCTATAAGTGCCGCCACCAGAGCAACTGCAATGTAGCCTAAAAATGATTTTCTCTTAGGCTTTTTTGGTTTAACAGGTAAAATGGGTTCTGGTTCTCTCATTATGAAATTTATACTACCATAATCATCATATTGTGGTTCATTTATATTTCTATCCCTGTAATCCATAATCTCCGCTCCTTTACAATATAATATCTTATTAGTAATTATATCAATTTTTTCTTTATTGAAACTTAAAATTATGTATTTTAGTCACTTGACAAAATGAAGTTACTCTGCTATATTTAAAAAAATATTGTAGGGAGGCCTTGGGAGAGAAATGAGTTTATCTGCAAATATTAGCTCTTTATTAGTGTTTTTGGAGGGATTTTTATCTTTCTTTTCTCCATGTGTTTTACCCCTTATTCCTGTATATATAAGCTATTTGGCTGGAAACGGAAAAATAGTGGGTAGCGACGGTACCATTATATATGAAAGAAAAAAAGTTTTTATTAATACCTTGTTTTTTGTTTTTGGTATTTCCAGTGTTTTCTTTTTGTTAGGTTTATCTTTTTCCGCCTTAGGAATGTTTTTTTCCAAGAATAGAGTTTTATTCAGCAGAATAGGTGGTATAATAATTATTGTTATGGGTTTGGTTCAGCTCAATATAATTAAATTAAACTTTTTAAGCATTGAAAAGAGAATTCATTTAAATTTGGATTCCAGTAAGATGAATCCGGTAATTGCTTATATAATGGGTTTTACTTTTAGCTTTGCATGGACTCCCTGTGTAGGCCCTGCTTTGTCTTCCGTTTTAATTTTAGCTTCCAATGCCAAGAGTGCTTTTACAGGTATTCTTTTAGTATTTCTTTATGCCTTAGGTTTTATTATACCCTTTGTACTGTTAGGACTATTCACAACGGAAGCATTAAATTTTTTCAAAGAAAAAAGAAATCTGTTAAAGTATACTATTAAAGCAGGAGGAATTATTTTAATAATAATTGGAGTAATGACTTTAACAGGAACATTTACTACTATAAGCAATATTTTGGCTTTTTAGTGAAGGTGATAGAGTGAAGGAATATAATTTAGATTGTAATATTGCCCAGACATTGAACATAATCGGTGACAGATGGTCCCTCCTAATATTACATCGAATTTTTTTGGGTTTTAATACTTATAAGGAAATCCAGGAGGGCTTGGAGGGAATTTCTACTAATCTACTGGCAGAAAGATTAAAATCATTGGAGTCGGATGAACTTATATACAGAAGTTTGTATCAGAATAATCCTCCAAGATATAAGTACCATCTTACGGAAAAAGGCTATGATTTAGAAGATGTATTCAACAGTTTAATAATGTGGGGACAAAAAAATTTAAATAAATGTTATAAAAAGTTAGTTCATAAAAAATGTAATTCAAAAGTTGAGCACAGATATTTTTGTCCAGAGTGTGGCACAAATGTAGAAGTAAAGGAACTAACTGTAATAAATCCGAATGATTGAAGGGGGATAAGATGGAAACAGTTGATATTATTATAGTAGGTGCAGGACCGGCAGGGCTGTCGGCAGCAATAAATGCGGTGGTAAGAGGAAAGACTGTAAGAGTATTTTCTAATAAAGAAAGTTTATTGGCAAAAGCAGAACGAGTTGATAATCACTTAGGTTTTTATAATATTACGGGAAAAGAATTAATGGATAAGTTCAGAGAACATGCAAAAAATATGGGTGTAAAAATTGAAGAGGGCAAGGTAGTGAATATACTTCCCTTGGGAAGCAGTTTCATGGTTAACATTAACGGTGAAATTGCAGGAGCCAAAAAAGTTATTTTGGCCATGGGAGTCTCTAAGGTAAAAGAATTGCCGGGTGAATCAAAATTGTTAGGAAAGGGAGTAAGTTATTGTGCCACCTGTGACGGCATGCTTTATCGGGGTAAGAAGGCCCTGGTATGGGACCAGTCTCAGGATGCTTGGGAGGAAGCCAATTATTTAAGCGATATTGGCGTTAATGTAACCTTTGTTTCAAAAAAAGCTAAACCTGAAAAATTAAAAGATAATATTATATATGTTAATGATGCTTTGACTGAAATTTTAGGTGGAGATTCTGTTGAAAGTGTAAAAACAGGAAGGGAAGAAATACAAACAGATGCTGTATTTATTTTACGGGACGGGTTAGCTCCTGCAGCATTAATTGAAGGATTGAAAATGGATGGTAATTTCATAAGTGTAGACAGAAACATGGAAACAAGTATCCCGGGAGTTTATGCAGTGGGAGATATTACTGGAAGACCCCTTCAACTTTCAAAGGCAGTAAGCGAAGGTTTAATAGCTGCTCAGCATGCAGCATTACAAATAGATAAAATAAAGGAGAGTTAAAAATGTCAGAGAAAATAATAAATATTAAAAGTACTCAAGAATTTGATGAATTAATTAAAAACAAGAGATACGTTCTTGTGGATTTCTGGGCAAACTGGTGTGCTCCATGCAGAATGGTGGCACCTGTAATTGATGAGATTGCAGAAAAATACAGCGAAAAGGTTACTGTTGCAAAGGTAGATATAGATGAACAGCAGGAATTAGCTATTCGCTACAGTATCCAAAGTATTCCCACTGTAATCTTCTTTAAGGAAGGAAGGGTTGCTTCCAAGGAAGTAGGAGTTAAACCTATGTCTTCTTTTGCAAATATGATTGACAGTAACATTGCTTAATGAATATTACATTTACAGAGCCTCTTACTAGGGGCCCTTTTTTATATGTATCTTCCACTCATGTTTAAGTAATCCGTAGAAAAATAAGTCATACCTTTTTCCGTCTCTTAATACAAATTCTCTTAAAGCACCTTCTTTTTTAAAGCCAAATTTTTCGTACAAGGCAATTGCCCTGTCATTGAAGCTCAGCACATTAAGTTGAATTCTATGTAGGTTAAGCTCATTGAATCCATAGTTTAGTAGCAATTTCATAGTTTCGGTACCATAGCCCTTACCATGAATACTTTTTTCTCCTAATCCTATGAATAAAGTGGCTACTGCATTTTCTTTAATTATATCGTCAAAACCAGCTATACCTATTATTTGACTTTCATTTTTAACTGCAAATACTTTTGATTTTCCACTGTTTTCATAGTAATGGAATGTTTTATCCACATCTTTTTTACTTTGAGGAACAGGAGGATAATAATCATAGTATTTTAAAAATTCACTGTCTGATAACCACTTATAAATATATTCCATATCTTTTTCTTCTATTTTCGTTAAATGTATGTTCATAATTACTCCTATGAAAATATTATTATAGCTATAATAGTTGCAAGGCCTGTAACCCCCATGGCAAGTCCACTGGCAGCTCCTACTTCTTCATTCATTTCTATTGCCTTAGTAGTACCTACTGCATGGGATGAAGCTCCAATACCTATACCTTTGGCAATATTATTTTTTATTTTGCCGTATTTTATAATTAAGGGGGCAACTGCAGCTCCCATTAAACCTGTAATTACAACAGCGGCAACAGTTATTGCCTCATTTCCCCCTAATAGTTTTGTAGATTCCACAGCCATGGGAGTGGTAATAGATTTTGATAAGAGGGATAGTAAAATTACATGGTCAATTTTAAATATTTTACATAAAAGTAATACAGATATTAAAGATGTAATAATACTTACTATCACTCCCCCCATTATGGGAATGAAATTTTTCATTAAATTATATCTGTTTTTATAAAGGGGTACCGCAAGAACCACAACTATAGGTCCCAAGGCACTTGCTATAATTTTTCCCCCCTGGTTATATTGGGAATAGGGTATATTGAAAAATTTTAAAATTATAATTATTAAAATTGCTGATAACAATACGGGATTTAGAATAGTAAACTTAATTTTTTTGTTAATATAAAGACTGAATTTAAATATTATTATTGTAACTAAAATATAAAAAATTACCATGAAAAAATCTTTATTCATTTTTTTTTCTCCTTGTATGAAATTAACATATCCGTTGCCTTTCCCGTAAAAAACATTACCACAATACAGGAGATAAATAATATAAGATCG
>ERZ773359.1723-NODE-1723-length-29500-cov-11.316692_pt1 | contig 29500 bp, 26 predicted proteins | sample MGYA00374955_ERZ773359 | MGnify/ENA primary metagenome ERZ773359 (study PRJEB29098, sample SAMN04486028) | biogas fermenter metagenome | study: EMG produced TPA metagenomics assembly of the Biogas fermentation microbial communities from Germany - Plant 4 DNA1...
CAACAATTTCTATAAATAAAAAATGCCCACATTAAAGTGAGCATTTTATTAAAAAGGTGATTTCTGTTTGATCTATTTTACCTTGAGATCAAAACCTTGTTTGCGAACAGCATTCAGTATTTCCTGGCGCTTAGGATTATATTGTTTAAATCTGACAACCACCTGATTGCTGAAACTATCAAGCGGTCTGTCGGGGTCTCTAAGGTCGTAGTAAGTACGCATTTCCTTATCATATTCTTTGATTTCATCAAGATAACTCTCAAAAGATCTATATGTATTTTCAAAAACCCTGAGCCTCATATCCATTCTGGGTTTAAGCTGAGGATTTTGATTAGGATATCCTATACCAAGACCTATAACCGGGAAGGTTAATTCAGGCAGTTTGAGAAGTTCACAAATTTTCTCCGAATCATTGAGGATGCTTCCTAAATAAACGGTTCCCAACCCCATAGATTCAGCGGCTGTTACTACATTCTGAGCCATGATACATGCATCGGTGAATGCAGCAAAAAACCGGTCCATATCACTTGCGTTTTCTGCAACATAATTCTTTTCTTTTGCGATTTGATAATTCCTGTATTGATCTACAATGAAAATTAGCAGTTCAGGAGCTCTTGCCACATACTCCTGATTGCAAACCTCTGCGATTTTGTCCTTCATTTCCTGGTCTGTAACACGTATAATGGAACAGGCTTGCATACCGGTAGATGATGCTGTTTGCCTTGCAACTTCCATTAGTAGTTCAAAAACATCATTAGGTATCGCCTGGTCCTTAAACTCCCGAATGGTTCGATGTGCAAGTTGTGTTTGAATTGTTTCGTTTGCTTTCACCATAATCCTCCTTTACCTTTACATTATTTTAATAATTATCATATTTCTTTCCAATTGTTATCATCCACTTCTGCAAGAATTTTATTTCTCTTGATTTCTTGTCTGCTTAAACTCTTAACATGCGACCTATATCTTAAACTTTCGCTATGCTCCTTTCTCAGAAAGCTGCAAAAACAGCAAGCAAACTCTTTATCCAATGGCAAACACCTTAGCCCCTTTGTCTTTACATCCACCTATAACATAAACCGGGCAATTTATTTCTTTTAGCATATCATAAGTATTACAAGTTAAGCAAGACTTCGCCAGTGTAATGATCTGATATCAGAACATCATCAATTTTAAATCACGCAAATTTTTCTCACGTGAATTTCTAAACCAGTTATGATTACCGTCTACATTTATGAGATAATCAGTTGCTACCGAAACATATTCGATTTTCCAGCATAACTTATAAAACTCAAATTTTTCGGTATTTATAGACTTCGGTATAGGCATCATATTGCCATATGTCAAGTTAATAAGCGCCCAGTCGAACTCAACATCGAAATATTTGACACCATCAACATCAATAAGTCCAACTTCACCATTTTCAAGAATATAGACGTGATCCGGCGTAAGTTCTCCATGTATCAGGCTGTATTCCTGGTTTTTCGTTTCAGTAATTTCATTCATTTTTTGCTGCATCAGGTGCAGTATATTTGGCTGTATGTCAGCAATATCCTTGTCAAGTTTTGAAGCAATATTTAGTTCTTCAGCAGTAAAATCATATACCAGTTGCCCCGGGGAAATATCAATGGGTTTATTTTTCACTGGAGGTCCATAAAATGACCGCTTTTTAGCTGCCATCCTGCCCATTACTTCCATGATTTTATCGGCAACAGCACCTGTATTTCCTACACTATTCATATATTCGTACATATTTTGACCTTTAAAGTACTCGACAATTGCGTAATCAAAATCGCCATCAGCATGATACCCGGCTGTAAGTATATGAGGAACCCGGATTCCTAAATCGGTTAGCAGTTTGCTGTTATGTGTGTAATATGTAAAACCATCCGGAAACAAGTATTCTATTCCCCGGGTTTGATTTTCAGTCAGTTTATTGTCATGTGGACGTTGCCATATATAGAGAATAAAGTTGTCAGCCTGTGTTGTGATTTTATATACCTGTTTGGAAAATCCGCCACGAAGTTCTTCAATACTAAAATTAGAGGTGTTAAGCGTATTTTTAATTATTTTTTTTAGCAACTGAGAAATCACATTATATCACCCTATTTCTTCATCACCTATATCAGCCTGGTCAGGTCCCTATAATCTCCATCATCAACAAAAGTTTAATTCATTCCTCATCTTCTCTATAAGCCAAAGGAATTTCTCATAACTCTCATCGGGTATAGTTAACCCTCCGCACCTTCATCAACCATAAATCCCCATTGTACACCGAATTTATCAATAAATTGAACTGCAAGAGGACTATACGGCAGAGTTTCCAAAAGATCGACAGTAATACTGTCTTCTTTCATTTTGTCATAACAAGAAAGCAAATCATCTTTACTATTGAACGTGACAATAAGATGAATCGCAATATCGGTTGAGGTGTCTTTCTTGCCAAATCGGTCATTAAGAAAAACCTTTTGACCGTGTATGTGCATCACAGCATGGGCTATTTTGTTATTATTTTTTCGTTCATTGGGAATATAATCGCCATCAAAAATGATAATGTCAGCTTTCACATTAAACGCTTTTTCGTAAAATGAAATGGCTTCTTTGCAGTTGCCGTTAAAATGCAAATGTGGTATTACCACAATAAACTCTCCTCCTTCTTCGGGGATAAATCTCTGGATATGCCGCCGTAGTCAAACAATAGGATTAACCAGGGCTTTGAATTAATCATTCACACGAAGCGAGATAAATCCGATAATACGGTTTTTCTCAACCAGAATAAAATCCGGATCTGTCATCCATAATTAACAACTTCACCACAATTATAAAGTATAATTTTGGATTTATCTATAATATTTGTTATATAGCCGAATATTTTGTGAGAAAATGAGAAGCAACCGGCTGGGATAATACAATTATTAACAACGCTATTGAGGTTATAAACAAAATACAGTACAATTGAATTACAAGTGTTTTTTCAGTTAATAAATTTTTACCTTTCTTACATTTACATCTTATATTTATGTGATATTCTGTTAAGTAATAAATTCAAAGGAGTGATTTTCTGGTGAGTCGAGAAAGAATTAGAAAGTTAATAGCTGACGGTCAAGCGGTGTTGGGTATTGAGTTAGGATCCACACGCATTAAAGCTGTACTGATTGATGACAACCACAATCCGATTGCTTCCGGCAGTCATACCTGGCAAAACCTCTATGAAAACGGGATATGGACCTATCGATTGGAGGATGTCTGGACAGGCATTCAGGACAGCTATCGTGAGCTGTGTCTTGAGGTGGCAGAAAAATATGATGTAGAAATAACCAATCTGAAAGCTCTTGGGTTTTCCGCTATGATGCATGGATACCTTCCCTTTGATAAGAACGGATCGTTATTGGTTCCATATCGCACATGGCGCAATACCATAACTGAAAAAGCCGCTTCGGAGTTAACCAGCTTGTTTGATTTTAACATTCCCCAGCGATGGTGTATAGCACATCTTTATCAGGCTATTCTAAATGAGGAACCCCACGTAGCAGATATTGATTTTATTACCACTTTAGCCGGATATGTGCATTGGCAGCTGTCGGGCGAAAAAGTGCTGGGCGTGGGTGATGCATCTGGTGTATTTCCTATTGACAGCAATAAAAATGATTATAACAGCAGCATGATTGAGCAGTTTGATGAATTAATCGCACCGAAAAAGTATCCTTGGAAACTGCGTAATATTCTTCCAAAAGTATTGACTGCCGGCGAAAAAGCCGGAGAGCTGACACCTGAAGGTGCCAAAAAGCTTGATCCCACCGGTAAACTTCGTGCAGGTATTCCTATGGCGCCTCCGGAAGGTGATGCCGGTACAGGAATGGTTGCTACTAACAGTGTAGCAGTCAGAACCGGAAACGTGTCTGCCGGTACATCAATCTTTGCCATGATTGTGCTGGAAAAAACATTGTCCCGTGTGTATGAAGAAGTAGATATGGTTACCACGCCAAGCGGCAAACCGGTTGCCATGGTACACTGCAACAACTGCACCTCGGATATTGATGAGTGGGCCAGAATGCTGTGCGGCTTTGCCGAAGCGTTAGGTCAGCCATGCACCTTTTATCAGGCATTGGACGCACTGTTTTATAAGGCTCTTGATGGGGACGCTGACTGCGGCGGTTTAGTTGCCTATAACTATTTATCCGGCGAGCATAATGTCGGGCTTGAAGAGGGACGTCCAATGTTTGTACGTTTGCCTGATGCAAAATTTACCTTTGCCAATTTCGCCCGTGCACATCTGTATGCTGCTATTGCAACATTGAGACTGGGAATGGACATACTGCTAGAGAGGGAACAGGTGCAAATTGACTCGATGATGGGACATGGCGGCTTCTTTAAGGCCAAAGGTGTTGGACAAAAGCTCATGGCAGGTGCTTTGAATACGCCTGTCAGTGTGATGGAGACGGCCGGTGAAGGCGGTCCGTGGGGTATGGCCCTGCTTGCAGCATATATGGTAAACAAAGACGATGGAGAAACTCTGGAAAGCTATCTGTCCAATAAAGTTTTCGCAGGAATGGCTATAGATCGGATTGAACCCGATATCAAGGATGTACAAGGTTTCAACGAATATATAAAAAGATTTAAGGCAGGTCTGGAAGCCGAAAGAGCCGCGGTTATACATATCAGATAAAGGAGGAAAACCAAATGGCAATGAAAGATTATGAATTCTGGTTTGTTGTGGGCAGCCAGTTTCTATACGGTCCCGAAGTACTGGAAATCGTAGCGGCCAGAGCTGCAGAGATGGCAGACCAACTCAATGCGAAAGGAAATCTTCCATGTAAGGTTGTTTACAAGGTTACGGCTAAAACACCGGAGGAAATCAGCAATGTGGTAAAAGAAGCTAATTATAACGACAATTGTGCCGGGATAATTGCCTGGATGCACACCTTCAGCCCCAGTAAAATGTGGATTGAGGGACTAAAAAACCTGCAAAAACCGTATTTACATCTGGCTACCCAGTACAATCGGCAAATACCCAATGAAGAAATCGATATGGATTTCATGAACCTTAATCAATCGGCACATGGTGATAGGGAACACGGGTTTATTGCAGCCCGTTTACGCATACCCCGCAAGGTGATAGTGGGATATTGGCGGGACGAGGATGTTCAGAAACGTATCGGTGATTGGATGCGAGCGGCTGTAGGAGTGGCGTTCAGTAAAAAGCTGAAGATTATGCGCTTTGGAGATAACATGCGAAACGTAGCCGTTACCGAAGGTGATAAGGTGGAAGCCCAGATAAAACTGGGCTGGCAGGTTAATACATGGCCTGTCGGTGCGCTGGTTGATGAGATTAACGCGGTAACCGATGCGGAAGTAGACGCTCTTCTAAATGAATATTATGAAAAATATGACATTGCCACTGATAATATAGATGCTGTCCGCTACCAGGCAAAAGCAGAAATCGCTATAAAGCGGATGCTGGACAAAGAAGGTTGTAAAGCATTCACCAATACCTTTGAAGATCTATACGGCATGGATCAATTACCCGGCCTTGCTACCCAGCGCCTGATGGAACAGGGATATGGCTATGGAGCGGAAGGTGATTGGAGAACCAGCGCCATGACCGCCATTATAAAAGCCATGTCCGAGGGCAGGCAGGGCGGAACTTCATTTATGGAGGATTATACCTATGATCTGACAAAAGGCAACGAATATACCCTCGGTGCTCATATGCTGGAAGTATGTCCCAGCATTGCAGCAGCAAAGCCACGCTTAGAAGTTCATCCTCTCGGCATCGGTGGTAAAAACGCACCAGCCCGTTTAGTATTCGAAGGAAAAGCAGGCAGCGCCATAGTGTTAAGTATGATCGATATGGGTGGCCGGCTGCGTCTGATTTGTCAGGATATTGAATGCATAAAGCCTCCTTTGCCCATGCCCAATCTTCCCGTAGCCCGCGTCACGTGGAAGCCCATGCCCGATACACTGACCGGCATTGAGGCATGGATTATTGCCGGCGGTGCCCATCATACAGTGTTAACCTACGATGTCACAGCAGAACAAATGAAAGATTGGGCACGCATGATGGACATCGAGTTCATCCACATAAACAGAGATACAGATCTTGAACAGCTGGAAAAGGATCTGTTCTTTGCAGATCTTGCATGGAAACTTAAGTAAATCAAAAAAGCAATCAAGTAAATTCTCTGGTAAATATTCATATTTAGGGCGTCGAACGAGTTGGCCTTCTCTTTATCAGCCATTTCGTATCGACGCCCGGATCTTCTTTTGGTTCCTATTGTCCGTTCCAGCATATCTTTATAAAGCTTTAACCTAGATGAGTATATCTGTAATCTGCTGCCGCACTATCACATGATATTCCCTGAACTGCCAATAATAAACCCGCGACAATCCAGTAAAACCGATTCACATTTATTGTGGGAACAAAAATAATCCTTGCGCTTCTCACAAACTAATTACTTCCGGTTTATAATCATCGGGCAGTTCTTCTTCGCTTAGAAATTGAAAATTATCATCAGTCAGTACAGGTATAAAAAATTCATACGGAAACCTTGAAAACTCACAGCCATAATTACTGGTACCGAACGCCATACCCGCTTTGCTGCCCCAATTTAGCCCTCTGGCGAATTTCGTATAGTTGGAACAATCATGAACTACCAAATCCCATTTTTCTTCATCAGCTATTTTCATGAGTTTCAGAGTCAGTTCACGGCTCCATATAGGAGAAATATAGCCAAATCTGGAGATATACATATTCTCGCCATAATAGTTGTTTATATTATTTTCATTTAAATGCAGTTCCGCACAGTTGATAAAATCAAGCTTAGTTTCCAGGATCCTTTGCTTTTTCTTTAAAAATGCTTTAAAAAATTCAGGAGTCATCGGAGTTTCAATTCCTACACTCTTTATATATTTTTTAGCTATGGTAATATTTTCAATAACCTTATTTGAACAGTTAGTAGCGCCCAGGTTGAATCGTATCTCATCAAGGCCGGCTTCTCCCAACGCTTTCAATGTCTCCTCAGCAGCCAATGTGCCATTTGTGTATAGATGCTGGTAAATTCCTGCATCGCTAAACTTCTTTATAACCGGATAATATTTTTCTATCTCAATAAACGGTTCTAAATAAACGTACGAAACACCGGTAGGTTTGTCGTATATGGACAGAAGCAAATCAATATCCTTCTCATAGAATTTAGTTCCCCCTATTTCCCACATATCTTCGCCAACCGGTGGAATATCATCCAGCTGCCCATAATCGTAGCAGAACTTGCAATTTAAGTTGCATTTGTTTGTCTTTCTAATTGCATTAAGGCCAGTACCAAACAAGCAAGAGATGCATCCTTTAGGAAATTTTTCGTCATTTCCAACATAATAAGTCCTGTTTTTCAAAGTTTTCAAACCTTTAATTTGAGACATCAGCGCATTATTTCTATGTTCAACCGCGGCCTCAATCTGTACAAAAGTTGAATTAATTATCTCCTGCTGTTTCGCGCCGATTTCCTCATCTTCGGGCAATTGTGCAAAAAACTCAAACCACATTAGCGCATCCTTCTTTGAAATCTTCATGACCTACCTCCACTAGTGCATTTCAGTTTTCAAAAATTATAACATTAATTGTTGAGTTTTTAGCCCTATTCTGCATCAAAAGAAATTATCTATCAATTCATTAAAAGTTGCCATCGTATAAACATGGTTAACAACTAAAATAGCAGTATATTGAATTTTATAATTTCTGGCAGGTTGGGCATATATAAGAAGTTGTGCTTCCCGTTTTTATCGAAACTATCGTATCACCGCAGACGGGACAGGGTTGATTTTCTTTATACCCAACAAGGAAGTAATCCATTGTATAGCCTCCTTTTTTCCCAAAGAAATCACTTTCATAAGCAAACGTACCTTTTTCCAGTGAAAGGTTTAATACATCCGTTATGCTGGTATAAAGGAGTTTGATTTCATCATCATTCATGTCCGATATTTTCTTTTTTGGATGAAGGCGAGCTTTGAATAAAATGTCGTGCATGTACATGTTTCCTATACCGCTGACATTCTTTTGATTCATTAAGAATGATTTGATCTGTGTCTTTTTTCCTTTCATGAGCGATGAAAAATAATCAAGCGTAAACCTTTCGTCAAAGGGATCAATCCCAATATCTTTTATGTTTGGCTCTGACGCCAGTTCGTCATCAGAAACGAGCATATATTTTCCGAACCACCAGAATCGGATTGTATAACCACTTCCATCGCTAAAGATTACTTTTACCTGATACTTGTCAGCTTGTTTTTTCTCATTATTGAAATACAAAACATCCGCGCCCATACCAAGGGATAAAAGAATGTTTTCACCGTTATGCAGCTCAGTGATAATCCATTTACCTTTGTTCCGGATATCCATAATCCTTGCATTAGTGACTCGATTTTGAAATTCATCAGGTGGAATGTTGGCGCATTTTTCTTGCAACAGAGTAATAGACTGTATGGTCTTTCCACACAAGGTATCTCTCATTTGTCCAGCAAGTTTAAATATTTCAGGTAGTTCAGCCATTTTATTTTCACTCCTTTCAATTTCGATCGTTGTTTATAAATCGCCATCATCAATTGCTTTCAACCGTTTCAGCCATTTTAGAATATAGCCATCCTCCAAAAAGCCAAGAAGTGCTCCATTGCTGAATCGCTCAGCCCGAATTGCACCCATTATTAACGCAAGGATACATTGTTCATTCAAAGCATCAACATCAGCATTTCTCATAGATTCACTATTCCATTCAATTCCATTATTTATAAGTATTAAACTATAATCAGCAAGCTGATATTCAGGATGACTCTCTGAAAACTGATAAAACTCAGTAACAAACGAACGTACAACTTCATCAAAATTTACAAACGGAAACTGAATTGGGTGTTCCGGAGTTCCGTCATTCTCTCTATCTACAATCCACTTACCAAAAGATTTAGTTTCAGAGAATTTACCGATGTATTTAGTTAGTACCTTAAATCTGCCCATTTTCCCGTCACTTCCTATAAATTCACACCATTCATCATAAATAGAACGCAGCTCATCATCAAGATAGGAAAGAGCTTTCTCTTTTAACTCTGCAGGAACTCCATAATATGCTTCTGCAATAGATCCTGTGATAGCAGCTAAAGTGTCGCTATCACCACCTATTAAAATAGCATTGCGAATAGCATCTTCAAATGAGATTGATTCTAAAAAGGCTTCAATAGCCTGTGGAACGGTCTCCTGACACGTCTCGTTAAACCTATATGTATCTCTTATCTCATCAAGTGTAAAATCCAAAGAATAATAACGTTCCATTTTCTCCCGGATTTCGTCTTTTGTTAATCCCCGGCGTGCCATGTAAATTGCTACTGCAACAGCCTCTGCGCCTTTTATACCTTCTTCATGGTTATGGGTAACTGCAGTCTTTCGTAAACAATTCAAAGTCTTTATCTCTATGATTGTTAAATTCAAATCTGGAGCCAACTATATCCCCAATTATTGCACCTATCAATGAGTTTCACCCCTCTTGCAGGTTAGTGCATTTTTCAAATGCTTTTAAGATAATTCTTGGAAACAAATTGCGCCTTACAAATGCACGATAGTTCATATCTTGTTCCGTTCTTCCGCTAACTAATGATTTATTTATAATTGTATTATCAGACACACTAAAAATAGCTGCTATTGATAAATTTGATATTTTTGCAGCACGGAAAGCTGCTGCGGTCTCCATTTCAATTACATTGCATTCCATACTTAATATCGTGTCAAGATGAGCAAATTGTGCTATTATTGTATCTATACTAAAATTCCTTCCAAGATGCCACTTTACATTATTTTGTTTACAAATGTTTTCGGTTATTGAGATTATTGTTGATGTTAAATCATGATCCGGATATACTTTTTCTCCCCAACAATCATTTTTTAAATTATCAGTTGCTATATACCTGCTTGCACCATCTCCGCATACGGTGTATTCAGGAATGACGATATCACCGATCCCGATTTTTTCATCAAGAGAACCTACAGAACCAATAAAAATAATGTTCCTGCATTTTGTTAAACCCAATGCTAAAACGACATCCATTAAAACAGGAGCTCCGATCCCTGTTTTTATATAAGTGATTTCAGTTTTATCAGCAGTAATATTCCATACTTTTACTGCAGAATAATCTGATTCGCTTAAATATTCAGCTTCACCTAACTCAGGCAGAATGGAAGGTTCCCACCACGGAGCAAGAACCACATTTTCATGTATTTTTTCTGGATCTACTCCTATTCCATGTAAACAGATATCTCTTTCTGTTGAACCGAATCTTTTAATTCCATTTATAATCATTTCATAATTCACAATAAAACACCAACTTTCACATAATATAAACTATCTATAAACATCGTTTTAAACAGATTTTGAATACACAAAAATATCTTCTCTTTTATCCCATCCAATCGATGCCCAAAAAGCATTTCCAACAGTATTATCGGCAATGACAAAAAGATGACATTTGTTAATTCCCTCTGATTTTAGTTTTTCGAGACTCCTTTCGACAAGCATCCTCCCAATACCTCTCCCCCTGTACTCTTCCGCTACAGCTACATGATAGATATATCCTCTGCGTCCGTCATGACCACACATAATTGTCCCGATTATTTTATCTTTATATCTGCAAACAAAACTTAATCCCTTGTTCCTGATCAGGAACTTCTCAATATTCTCTTTTTTGTCAGCATCGCTCAAACCGACTCCGGAAGTCTTGCTCCACAATTCATAAACTTCATCATAATCATTTATCTGCATTTCATGGATTTCTACATCCCTGGTTAATGACATTACCTACTAAACCCCCTATTTTTTCAACCAAAGGAATTACAGATATTCCAGCCGAACATTAATGATTTGCAATATCAATAGATTACCATATTTTTGCGAATATTTCCATAACTAACCTTTTTTATTTTTGCAATTAGTGGAGAGCCTATTTTCTGACATTTTTCTCCCATCAAAAGAATAAATAGTTTATGGTTTTCTTTTTCCCGATCAGTATGTGGAGTTTACATTGAAGCAATGGGTAAAATCCCCATGGTATACAATATCCATTTCAATATTATTTGAGCAAGAAATAGCGGTTAATAAGATATTTGCCCATATTCTTTACCGTGATTCTTATGTGGTTTATAGATAATTATATGATATCACATAGATGATACTCATTTATTATATTTTTATAATAATTAAGCGGTAAAATTTTTCTTTTCTACTGGAACTTTTTTCGTTTTTTTCAGTCTATATATAATGTCTATACAATCATAATCTCAGCAAATAATTTAATCAGACGGAGGTGAACATATGTACAAAAAAACAATATCTAAAAATGGCGTTCTAAACATTTTGTTTTGGTTGCTTGCGATAACAACATTCATTGCTCTATTAACTTCCTGCAGTGGCTTACAACAGCCTAAAGATAATGGGGGTTCTTCACCGGATCCTGAATTTACAATACTTCCTGCACCTGCAGATGAAACCGGTCAATCCGAGCAGCCAAATGAAAATGAGTCCACCGGTCAGGAGTCTGAACAATCTTCTTCAGACCAGTCATCTGAAGAAAAAGCCGAACCTGAACCCCTTTCGATGGAAGACGACTTAAAACTTGGTGAACTGCAGGTTGATATGACCAAACAAACGTTGGAAGAACTAATCAAAGCAAAGCTAACAGACAGCAAATCCGATAATAGTCTTGGTTTCAAATCGGAAACATTGATCTATGACGATGGGACGGAAATCCAACTGGTGGATGATAAAATATACTCGATAAGCGTAACTTCTCCGGATTATCCTACACCACGGGGCCTTCGGGTAGGCGATACTGCTGAAAAAGTGAAAGAACTTTATGGAGAGCCTACTGCCATTGAAGAAGATGGTTTATGGATATACTCCTCCAGAGGTTATGATCTGTTCTATATAACCATTAAAGATAATACTGTGGCAGCTATTAAAGTAAGCCAGGTAATGTAAATACACAGTAGAAAGCTTCCGGACACGATACTTTTTCCGGAAGCTTTCATACTAGCACAAAATATTATTATTTTTGCAGATTCACTATTATAGCGGAACATATCCCCGGCTCACATAGCTTTGTCTGTAATCAGTCGTGTATCTGAATCATCCCCGGAGGAGGTTCGCTATACTTAATCCCTTTGTTTCAGGATTCCTATTAAGCATTAGTATAAACCACGTGGTTAACACCGTACCCTTAAAGATACTTGAAATGCTTACAGCCCACCATACCCCGTTAAGTCCGAGACTGGTGGCTGATAGTATAAGGGCGGCCGGTATTCTTAAAGCGTTAAAGCTTATCCCTACTATCGACGGGGGGATAGTTTTTCCCAGTCCGTTAAAAGCTCCTGCCGTGGTTGATTCCAGGCACATAAAAAGCTGTGAAATCCCTAATATCCGTAAATACACGATTCCATGTCTAATGGTTTCTTCTTCATCAATGAATATAGAGAATAATGGCCTTGCGGCAAAAACCAATAGCCCGGTAGCCAGTAATCCGATTACGGACATAACAGACATCCCGACAATATAACTCTTAACAACTCTGGGCCACTTTTTAGCTCCATAGTTTTGACCCACCAGAGTACTCATTGCTGTTTGAAATCCTCCTGCGGTCATCCAGGATATGGCTTCTATTTGAGAACCTACTTTTTGTACTGCTATTGGTATGGGTCCCCATTGGGCAATTATCCTTGTAATAGACATTGCAAATATTGTGAACATTCCACTTTGAAGACCTGCAGGGAATCCTAACTTGACAATGGCTTTTATCCGATCCATGTCAGGAATTTTAAAAAGTTTAAGATCAGTAAATAATTCTTTTGTTCTTTGGGCTTTAATAATAAATATAACAGTTACACAAAACTGGGCGATTATTGTTGCCAAAGCCGCACCGGCAACCTCTAATCTTGGAAAAGGTCCTATACCTAAAATCATTAGCGGATCTAAAATCATATTTATGATTAATCCTGATGAATTTATAATAAACGGGATCCTGCTTTCCCCATAACCATTAAAAATTGCAGAAAAGACAGGGTTAATAAAATAAAACACCATTCCAAATGAAATTATTACCAAATAGGTGATTGCATTGTTTTCAATATCCGGCTCTCCTATATTAAAAAAACCAATCAAAGGCTTACGGAAGATTATCAATACCGATGCATAAATCAAGGCCAGGGTAACAATCAACTGAATGCTGTGTTTTATATAAACCTTGGCCTCTGCTATATCACGTTTACCTACCGATTGGGCCACCCCTACTTCGGCGCCTATCCTGGATATCAGTATAAATGCCGCCCCCAGCCATGTAAAGAAACCGGCCGTTCCGACAGCTGCAACGGCTCTGGATCCAATCCTTCCTACCCAAAACATATCCGTCATATTGTACGCCATCTGAACAAAAGATGTTCCCATGATGGGAAGAGCCAATCTGAATAGTGCTTTGACTATATTCCCTTCAGTTATGTCGTTTACTCTGGTCATCTTTATCTACTCCTTCTGTAATAACAATTTAAATTCTACACTGTTTTACGACATTTGTGAACATTATTTTAATAGAATAAGGATTTCCTGATGCCGGCAGCCAGCTCAACGTCTGCAAATCCTTTATTTGTTTTCTTCATCTTTATATCTTCGTCATCAAGATGAGCCAATACCATTGATAATGCTTCCTCAAATTCTGCCAGACACCCATGAATATCAGACAAGCAATAAATTTTCATTCATACTTCCCCCATTTTTATCAATGATGAAAAAACCGATAGCGTCAGGCTATCGGTTCTCGGAAAAATTCAGAAGCTATTAACAAGCTTATTGTTCAGATTGATATCCCGGACTGTTTTGAACCTTTGGGAATCTTCTAATGAGAAACCAGTACTTGCGCAGCTGATTCAGCCGCAGGCGCTGTACTTTTCCGAATCCGGTGCCGTGCAAATAAGAAGATACCTACCTGACCAATCCCCGCCAAGCCCCAGGTAACCGGATAACAGGCAAAAAGCGTAACCACCGTAGGAGACCAGACAAAGACCGTTTTCAACCAAACGATACGCATGAGACATGCTCCTATCAACGTACACAACATAGGCGATATGGAATAGCCCATACCACGGGTCAGGCCAGGAAATACGCTCATCACGCCACAGGTAAAATATGCAACCATTAAAACTTTCATGCGCAACATTCCAAGATCGATGACCTCTGGATCGGATGTATACAAACCAAGCAATGACCTGCCGAAAAGCAGAGTAGCGCCACTCATGACAATCCATGTAGCAAAGATTAGTACTGTACATATCTTTGCAATTCTATCAATCCGGCTATACTTCTTCGCACCCATGTTTTGTCCGGTAAAAGTAATAGCCGCATTGTAATAGGCATTCATTGTGGTTCCGACAAATCCTTCTACATTGCCTGAAGCAGAGCTGGCCGCCACCATGGTGGAGCCGAAAGAATTGACCGCTGACTGGATCATTACATTGGAAATTGAAAATAATGAACTCTGGAGACCCGCAGGCAACCCTATTCTCATTATTTCCTTCAGCTTATGCCAATCGATGCGTAACTTACGGGGTATAAAACGTATTCCTATGTTATTGCTTCTATACAGACAGACCATAACCAGAACCATGGAGAGAAACTGTGATATGACCGTAGCCCATGCTACACCATCGACGCTCATATGCAGCACAATTACAAAGAACATATTGAGTATTACGTTCACAATTCCTGAAATGACGAGGTAGTACATTGGCCGCCGACTGTCTCCTACAGCGCGCAGGATGGCTGCACCAAAGTTATATATCATCATGGCAGGCACTCCTATGAAGTAGATCCTCATATAAAGTAAAGACAGATCCAATATGTCCTCAGGAGTACCCATTAGAATTAACATTGGTTTACAAAAAACTAAACCTATTACCATAACAATCAGACCACTGATTATACTGATAGCTATGGAAGTATGAACAGATTCGTTCAAACTCTTCATTTTACCGGCTCCATAGTCCTGCGCCACTATGACAACTGTACCAACCGATAATCCCATAAATGTGTTAACTATAAGGTTTATCAGGGCGCCCGTAGCACCTACCGCAGCCAGTGCTTCTCTTCCTGAAAAACGCCCGACAACTATCATATCTGCAGCATTAAACAGTAGCTGTAATATGTTCATTGCAATAATCGGCAATGCAAAAATCAGCATTTTGCTGAACAGCGGTCCGCTGCACATATCCATATCACGTTTTTTTGAAAACATGGAGTATTCGCTTCCTTCGTATATACATTCTATCGACTTGAACTGTATATTTCTCTGCTTTGCCTATTCTCTTTTACATTGAAATGTTACCTTTAATCATCATTCATGCAGCCATGACTACAATATAAGCAGATGAAAGTTCTCGTCTGTTTTTAAATCAATGATTGTTATTATAACAGAATAAAACAGCAAAGCAACCGGCAACAACGGTTGCTTTGCTGAAAAAAAGCTGAAATTAGCGTATCTTGTGTTTTATAACATTCTTTTGGTAGATTATGACGGGCTTATCTGACAACATCGTCGTTTTTTTGGTAAATATCAGCGTTAAAACTATGTTCCCCTGCGCATTTTGATACCATAGTCAAGAAAGCCAACCGGTTCAACGTAATCCTGTAAATCCGGAAAAATCAAGGCTTACGCCCCGCCATCCACTCCACATACTCGACGTAGCACTGGTTTGCATTACTATTTGCTGAACAATGACACCAGGAAATCTACAAGATTATATTTTGAGAATATGCTGATGGCTACGAGAGACACAACAGACATAATCTTGATAAAAATATCCAGCGAAGGACCTACAGTATCTTTAAGAGGATCACCGACAGTATCTCCGACTACTGCTGCGCTGTGAGCAGGAGTACCTTTTTTATGTCCTTCCAGAGCTCCAGTCTCAATATACTTTTTAGCGTTATCCCATGCGCCACCGGCATTACCAGTAAAGATAGCCAGCATCACCGCTGAGACGGTAGAACCGATCAGAATTCCACCCACAAATTCAGGTCCAAAGAGAAAACCGCAGGCCACAGGAACAATTATAGCAAGCATTGAAGGTATTTTCATTTCCCTGAGAGCACCCTGAGAGCTTATCTCTATACACGTCTTATAGTCCGGTGAGGCAGTCCCATCCAATATTCCGGGAATTGTACGGAACTGACGTCGGACCTCATCAACCATACGTCTTGCAGCATTTGTAACAGCATCAATAAGCATACCACTAAACATGAATGGAAGAGCAGCCCCACATAGAACACCAACGAGAATAAGTGGATTAATAAGATTCAGAACCAATTCAGTAGTTGGATCATTGTAGGAATAAAGATAGCTTACCATAAGGGACAGTGCAGCAAGAGCAGCAGAACCGATTGCAAAACCTTTTCCTATAGCAGCGGTTGTGTTACCAACTGAGTCAAGCTTATCGGTAATTTCACGTACTTTAGGCTCAAGCTTACTCATTTCAGCTATACCGCCGGCATTATCGGAAATTGGCCCATATGTGTCAACCGAAACAACAGCGCTTACAAAGCTCAACATTCCGACAGCAGCCATTGCAACACCATACATTCCGGATATATAATAAGAAACAGCTATTGCTGCACCAAGTACAATCAATGGTGCCATACAGCTCTTCATTCCTGTTCCAATACCTTGTGTAATAGTAAGGGCAGCTCCCTCCTCGCTCGCTGCTGCAATATTACGTGTAGGCTTATAATCGTAAGAAGTATAATACTCAGCAATTATGCCAATAAGAATACCGGCGACAACGCCGAACGCGGCAGCAAGCCATGGAGAAGCAAATCCAACAGCAAAGCCAACGCCGGACAAATCCTCGCCTTTAAACAATACATATGTTATAAAGAAACCGAGCACAATTGTGAGACCTGCAGACAACCATGTGGAGTTGTTGAGTTCACGGTGTGGATCATCGGAAAGCTTTTTGAGAAACAGGGAGGCTATTCCTATAACACATGCAATAAGCCCGCCTGCTGCGAAAACTACCGGGAACAAAAAAAGTTTTGTCAAAAGGCTGTCTGTTATTAATCCATTGGTCATTACACCTCCGGAGTATTTGCTTGTAAGGAATAGGTAAAAACCAAGTATAACAGCAGCAGTTATAGCACCGACATAGCTTTCCAGCAAGTCACTGCCAAGCCCTGCAACATCGCCGACATTATCACCAACATTATCTGCAATTGTGGCAGGGTTTCTGGGATCGTCCTCCGGAATGTTTGCTTCAATTTTTCCTACTAAGTCAGCACCCATATCTGCTGCCTTGGTGTAGATACCACCACCGACACGATTAAACATGGCAATCAGCGAACATCCGAGAGCATATCCGGAAAGAACCATTGTGAATGGTATAAACTCAACACCTAACCAGTTTGAAATAAGTACCACATTCTCGAGTTCCAGCATTTTTAAGCCGATCCCGAAGATAATGTAAACTAAGAAAAGACCAAGCAGTGCGAATCCGCCTACACAGAGACCCATAACACTGCCGCCTCTGAAGGCTACTTTTAGGGTACTTCCAAGCTTTTTAGTAACGCGCGCTTCGTTGGCAACTCTGACATTTGCATACGTAGCAATTTTCATTCCTACATAACCAGCTGAGGCACTCATAACAGCACCTATAACAAATGCCAGTGCAGTATAAATATTAACGAGTACAGTCAGTGCTGCAAAAATACATAATGTAACAATTAGCAATATTTTGTACTCATAATTGATAAATGCATTTGCACCAATTCGAATTGCCGCCGCAATTTCCGCCATCTTTTCAGTACCTTCATCCATCTTTTTTACTTTTGCATAGTTCACGGCAGCATAACCCAATGTAAGTAAAGATGCTATAATGACAAGTGCTAAGACGCTCATTTACATTTATTCCCCTTTCATTTCATATATCTTATTATATTGACAAACAACTATAACATTATAGTACAGGATATAATATATTACAACATGCTATTTCATGGGGAAAATTCGTTTGACACGCTTTTTTATGTTTAACTATAATATTTCTGCGATTTTTCGAAGAGATAACCGACTTTTCTCATTTAATTCTTATACAAAGATATCTTACCCTTGTTTATATTCCTTTTGTTTCATATACTCCAATGGAATATTAATAAAATGCTTATATCTTTGACATCAAGACAACACTCTCCACATGGATTGAGTTAACAGAATTGATATCTATGGGCAGTCTTTTATTTCATCTGTCCTCTTTATAAATACCGTCAAACAGTTCATCCCAACAACCGCCTTCTGTAAGGAGGAATCGGGAACCGCCTTGTTATATTTCTTTCCCAACGCGGATATTTGGGCGACATCCTCCGGCTTGAAATTCCTAATCATTATTTTCATAATCATTTTACATCTTTAAGTTGTTTTTCTTTCAAAAGATCCCGAATCTCTTCAAGAAGCACAACCTCCGGATCCGGTGCTTCTGTAGCAGGCGCTTCCTCCTGTTTTTTCTTTTTCCCTAACGATATAAGCTTTATAAACAAGAAAATCGAAAAAGCAATTATTAAGAAATCAACTATTGATTGAATGAATGAACCATAAAGGATGGCCACTTCAGGGATGTCACCACTGGCTGGTCTGATAACAAACTTTAAATCTGATATATTTATCCCGCTTAAAATAAAACCAAAAACAGGCATAAGTATATCATTAACGAGAGATGAAACGATTTTGCCAAATGCTCCTCCAATGATCACACCTACTGCTAGATCAATAACATTTCCCTTAATCGCAAATTCTTTGAATTCTTTCAGCATTTAACCATACCCCCTATGATTTTTTCCAAAATTACCATTCCAACAGCTCAGCGGCTTTCTTCATTCTTTCGGCAACCTTGACCTCGAACGGACATCTGCTTTCGCAGTCCTTACACTCTATACACTCGGAAGCCTTGTGTTCCAGGGTATCATAATGTGAACGGATAGACTGGGGAACTTCCGGCTGTGTAGTTGCCAGATCATAGTACTTGTTGACCATGGCAATATCGATCCCGGCCGGACAGGGTTTGCAATGTCCGCAATAGGTACACTGACCCCGATAAGAATGGAAAGGAGCTGTAGCAATAACAGAAGCATAGTCTTTCTCGTCGTCTGTGGCTGCTTCATATCGCACAGCCTCGTCAACCTGTTCCTTCGTATCAAAACCACACAGAATGGACGCAACAGCCGGCCTGGTCAGTGCATAATGAATACATTGGACAGGCGTAAGAGATATTCCGAAGGGAGAACGCTTTTCGTCAAACAACCTTCCACCTGCGAAGCCCTTCATTACTGTGATACCCACATCGTTTAGCTCGCAGGCGTTGTACAATGCCGCTCTGTCGGGATCAATTCCTTTCAGAGCCGGGTCATACGTCTCGGCAAACATACTATTAATATCTTCACTAGAAGGAAGCATATCAAAAGCCGGATTAATGCTGAACAGGATCATCTCAATATATTCAGTGTGCACTGCTTTGAGCGCCACCTTTGGATTATGCGAGCTCATGCCAATATGGTGTATAATTCCTTTTGATTTGAGTTCCAGGATATATTCCAGATAATCGGAGTGCTGGATCCACTCCCACTCCTCCTCGGAGTCCACAAAGTGAATCATGCCCAGGTCAATATAATCCGTCCGAAGCCTTTCAAGCAGATCTTCAAAAGCCGGTTTTACATAGGACATATCCCGTGTTTTGTAATACTGTCCGTCCTTCAGGGTTGAACCCACATGCCCCTGGATATACCATCGGCTACGTTGGCCGCTGATAGCTTTACCAATGATATTACGGGATTTATAATCCGGCATCCAGCAGTCGATAATGTTGATCCCATTCTTACCAGCATAGCGAACCAATTCTATAGACTCCTCCTCCGGATGACGTTCCAGCCATTCTGCACCAAAACCGATTTCACTGACCATCAGTTCCGTTTTGCCCAACCTTCTTTTTACCATAGCAATTCTCCTTCCAAGCAAAAATTTTTACGGTAAACTCCGGAAATATGGACTTTACACTTCTAACATTTTTATAAAATCATTAATACTATATTGAAGCCGGCAAGCGTTTCTATGAAGTTCCAAAGGATTTGTGTCCTTAGTGTTGAGACCATCAGTAGATGTGAAAGCAAGAAGGGTACCAAATTCCTTTAACCAGTCTATGTTTTCTTTATCATAGAGGCCAAATGGATATGCAAATATCTTTTTTGCAGTAACAAAGGACTCACACTTGCTTAAATCTGCCAGGACGGTATCTTTATCTTCAGTTTGTAAAGCAGATTTCATTCCTCTTCTGGTATGCAATAAATTTGTATGATTACCATACTCAAAAACATCTTTCATGCTTAAGAGTTCATCCTTTGACATGCAAACGGAGTATTCCTTTGCATACTCTTGCGCCTCATCAAAAAGCCAGCCCAGTACTACGAAACAAACCGCATGAAAATGATACTTTTTGAGAATCGGATAAGCATTAAACAGTACCGATTTGTAAGCATCATCAAAAGTCAAAAGTACAGACTTTTCAGGGATTGGTTTGTTATTATAATAATAATCAATTACTTGCTGTATTGTAAGAGTATTATATCCATTCTCATAAAGATATGTCATCTGTTTTTCAAACTCATCTTTAAAACAAAAAAGATCTTCAGGAAGGACATCATGATAACATTGCTTAACCTTAATACCTTTGTATTGCTCTCTGTCATAACCTTCTCTATCAATTATTTCATGATACATTAATGCATAAAATCCATTCATGGCAGCCCCCCAAAGATCATATTTGTATTAATTATTACATTTATATTTTATCACCAGTTAAGTTGAAAATCGACAACAATTTAAGTTCAGGATTGACGCGAGAATTGAGCAAGCATGCCAGTTCGATAATCAACTGGAGCTGTTTGATAAATATACTGTCATACGACATGCTGGTTGACCGTGAGGTCCCATCAGGTTACTTTCGGTCTCAACAAATCCAAATTTTCGGTACAAGTTTCTAGCTGGTATACCCGGCTCATACCCTTCGGGATATGTTTCTACCGTTATGGGTTTTGTGTAGTCAAGCTGGCGTAGTGCTGTTTTCAACAAGCGGCTTCCAACGCCTTTTCTACGGAATTTTTTCGATACCGCGAACCATGTGATACGGTTATTTGTTCGTGAAAAGCCAATAAATCCCATATTTTCACCACTCATGTAATCAACTGCAGTAAGGGCTTCACCCTTACTCACCTTGCTTTTCGCATATGAGATAAACTCCGAATCTGCTCCCATATCCGAAGGATGCCGGAACTCCTGCGATACCTCGGTAGCTAATGCATACCAAGCAGGAAGATCCTTCTCAGTTGCAAAACGGATTAACATAATCTGCCCTTCTTCACTTATTTTATAAAATTTGACACTCGTAAATATCAACCAAAAATCCCAATTGCATACCGTATAATCAATAATTGAACGACAAGTAGACTATATGGTGGGGTTTGCAAAGGAGCCTCTTTAGAAATCAGGCAGTTGTATTTTGTTGTTATGCACATCGTTTAAAATTTCTATTAAATTCTCTTAGTCGAATCAAAAGTTTCCATAACCTTCACCTGTTTTCTATTATACAAATTGTGTTAATACATTATATATTATAAAACTACCGCTCCTCCCTCTAGGGTGGCTAAAAAGCAAATCAAGGTTTTAGAATAGGATCGTATAGAGTACATAATGTATAAGTTAAAACCCCATTAATGTGGCTAAGTTGTTCATAGGTTTCTGCCGCCTTTTAAGTATCTATCTATGCGGAACATCATCCCTACCATTCTTACCCTACGACCTTAGCTGTGATTTTTAGGAAGTGTTTTGTTGCCGTTATTCAGATCCTTTTTAAATATTGGTAGATTAATAAAACATCATATCGCATCTTTTTTACATAATACTCTATTATATTATCTTAAAAAAGTGCAAAAAAATAGCATTCTTTTTTGCATAGATACTTGAAAGGAATAATCCTAATAGTTCTCTTCCCAGTACGCTAGCCATCTGTTATAATGTAGACATGTGCAAAACATTGAACGAAGACAAAATATACACTATAAACCCAAATCATAAAAAACTGGATTTCAAGCATCTTGAGAAAATTATTTATAAAACAATATGATAACAGATTTGGATGTTGCTTATGATACTATAACATATATTAAAACATATTAATAATATGCTAATGGTAAAGGAGATGTATAAATGGCAAAGATTTTAAATATAAGTGCTGACAATGTCGAAGAACTAGCCTTAATAGGAAAGGCTCTTTCATCCACGGTACGCATCGAGATTCTAAAGCTTCTTTATTACTATAGTCTCAATGTTAACGAGATTTCTGAAAAGCTTAACATACCTCAATCAACTGCAGGCATGCATGTCAAAGTATTGGAACAGGCTGGTCTAATCAATACTGAACTACAGCCGGGCACTAGAGGTTCTATGAAATTATGCAGTAGAAAACATGATATTGTCAATATAAAATTGAAAGGAGAACCTTTGGATCTTAAGGAGCCTATCTATATAGACATGCCCATAGGAGCATTTGTAGATTGTAATGTATATCCTACCTGCGGTTTGGCCAGTGCCAGTAATTACATTGGTCCGGAGGATCAGATTAAATCTTTTTACTTGCCAGAGCGAATAAATGCTAAATTGATATGGACTTCTAGAGGATATTTGGAATATCGCTTTCCCAACCTCCTTCCTCCAGGAAAAAAAGCAACCCAGTTGGAGATATCTGCTGAGCTTTGTTCTGAAGCTCCCAATTATCGTCATGATTGGCCATCGGATATTACTCTTTGGATTAATGGGATAGATTGTGGTACCTGGACTTGTAGTGGAGATTTTGGCGACAGACCTGGAAAATTAAATCCAAGCTGGTGGGAATTAGGCCAAACGCAATATGGTCTGCTTACCACATGGAAAATTAAAGAAGATGGTGTCTATATTGATGAGAATAAAGTAGCCAATACAACAATATCCTGTCTTAATATTGAGAAAAATGAGTTTATAACTGTGCGCATTGGTAATGCACCTGACGCTAAATACCAGGGCGGTTTTAATATATTTGGTGACAAGTTTGGAGACTTTGAACAGAATCTTGTTATGAGAATGGAATACTGATTATTGTTTAAGTAAATAAAAGAATTGATGGATTCATCTATCTCACCTGAACCCATCAATTCTTTTTTACTGTAGGTATTTTGATAACTGAAAAATATTTTAAAAAGATTTTAAAAGCGAATTATTGAATATTTTTTCGGGGTGAATATGCTTTAAAAAGAGCTATTTCGTTTTCATCATACGGCGTGAAATCGCTTCTGTATATATCATGCTGCCATTTATCCATGGCCCAGTCATACTTATGTGCCAGACCACGTAAAAATTCCCAAGGTTCATGATACTGTGCATAACCATTAACCAACCCCCAATGAATCGAACCAATATGTTCGCAGGCGAAGTAAGGCAAAATATCTTCAACATTATTATGAAGAATTCGGTGAAGCCACTCGGTACATATGATTGGACGCTCAAACTTTTTAAGCTGTTGAGTGACAAACTTGACATTAGCAAATTTGCCATAACAATGAAATGTAATAATATCAGATAATTCGATAGCACGACGCTCTATTGCACTAATGGACATTGGATTATCATAGAAAGTCGACGGAATTTGATAGTTGCCTTCAAAATCCCACGCACAGGCTGTTAAAGGCTGAATTGGATTCATCTCACGCACCCAGCTAAATACCTTTTCCATTAAGGGAAGACTTCGGGTCTCTCGGTTGCTGTTACCTGGCTCATTCCATATATCCCACATGAGAACACGCTCATCTTGACCAAATAAATTTACTAGATCACGTACATAAGTCTCTTTTTCGGGCCATGTAGATGGGTCATCCCCATCCCACCAGCCAACTTCATTACTGCCATCAAATGGAGTTGCTTTTACACCACCATGGTAGCCCCAGTCTGGATCTGGCTGTGTACCTAATTTTGGCTTTGGCATTTTATCAGCAACTCGTTTAGACACTAAACAATCATTAAACAGTACAATCACCAGGTTAAGACCATAATGACCGGCACAATCCACAAATTCTTTAAGGTGATCGAGAAATTTTTCCCGCTGATGTTTCCAGACAAAAAAGGAAAACATTATTCTGATAGCATTGAAGCCAGTTTTAGCAGCTAATTCGAATTCTTTTTTTGTTTTGTCCAAGCTATCATAGAAAGTTTCATCCTGCCACATCTCAATTTCATTTTTAACAGAACCAGTTACATGATTATAACCCATAATCCAAGGACGGCTATTATACCACTGCCAGGCCCTTTCTTTACTCCACTTGTTTAAATACATAATTACTCACCTCGTATTTATTATAGGAAACCCACAAAATAAGTAACTGTCCATATACTAGACAGTTACTTTCACCGTCAATTGAGGTCCATCAATTATCAATTCATCAATATGAGCGCAACGTGTATCCTCCTTGTATTTTTTCAAATCTCCAACTGCACGCGCATGATAAACAATCCAATAGCGCCCTTCTTCAAAAATTACGCTATTATGTCCAAGACCCTCGACATTCTTATTGCTGTTACTTGACAATACAGGACTATATGTTTTATTATCTGGCCATTTTTGCCAATTCAGTTTTCTCAAATCAGCATCTTCTGGTCCATAGGCCACAGAGTATCCAACAAAATAGGTAGGATTATTATGATTGGCACCAGAGTACATTAGATAATGAGTCGTCCCAACATTAAAATAAAAAGCACCTTCGATAGTATACCAGTCCTTACCCTTCTCAAACCGATCACGCATATATATTTCTTCTTCTAACGATGGATAGACTATCCCCTGTGGCTTGCCTTCAAGTGTATAAGGGTCTAACATTTTATCGCATAAAATGTAGGTTCCCATAAATTCACTTTCATAATCGTTACTGCTATAAAACAGGTAAATTCCTGATTCTGTTTCAACTACATGGGGATCAATTGAAAAAGGTGGTAATAAATCCTTCACATAACAGAATGGACCAGTCGGTGAATCCGCTATAGCAATACGTAAACGTTGAGAGTGTTCATCCATATCACTATCTAATATGCTAGAATAGTACATAAAATACTTATCATTAATTTTAATTACTGATGGCGCCCAAAAGTTTCGTTGGCCAGGTACCTCTAAACAAATACCATCATATTGCCACCCTGTTTTTAGTTGATCACTGCTAAATAAATGAACACCTTTAGAACCGGTCGTGTAAATATAGTAACGACTACCATCTTTAATAATATAAGGATCTGGCTGAGCCAGTGGTGCTGCATCATTTTCTTTTCTCTTATATAACAGCATGATAACATTAGACCTCCTAATATTTCTATATTTTGTACTGAAGAATTTGTCCCCCGTATTTTTACATCAGGCGTCTTTCTTAAAGATTTATTTTTATTGGAAAGATTCTTCTATAGCTATTTGACAAATATTTTATTAATTACTATTTCACGGCACTGTCAATTTGTCCTTCAATAATATACCGCTGCGCGAAAATGTATAATATAATTATTGGCAGCAGACCAAGGGCACATGTTGCCGCTGCCTGTGGCAGATTTCCAACACTGCCTGCTGAATCAAACGCACTCTTAATTAGCAGAATAATTGTATGCTTGCTCTTCTTTTGAAGTAGGAAAACAGGCATTAAATAGTTATTCCAAGAGCCAATAGCAGTCATAATCATACGTGTAACCGTAACGGCCTTAAGCTGAGGCATAATAATACTTATATATGTACGAAATACACTAGCTCCATCGATTACTGCAGCTTCATCAAGAGCTATGGGGATCGATTTGATATAATTCATATACATAAAGGTAGTTGCAGGCAGACCTCCAGCTGCTGATAAGAAAATTATCCCCCATAGGCTATTAACTAGATTCACGCGAACCATAAGAGAATAAGTACCAACAAGTAATGCCAATCCAGGAATCATCATGATACCTAGGTTTATGCTGGCAAAACGTTCAGCTACTTTACTTTTACTTCGAACCAAACCATAGGCAGCCATCGAACCGAACAAGATTTCAACTATTACAGTCCAAACCATAATAAACGCGGAGTTTTTTAGGGAGTTAAAAAAACTTTTATTTAGAACTTCACTATAGTTATCCCATTTTATCTCTATTGGGGGATATAGACGGGATCTAATATCAGTTACTTCACGTAAAGACATATTGATCAGTACATACATAGGTAAAATATAAACTATGATTAATGCAATAAAAATAAAATAGCGCCAGATTGGTGTTGTTATTTTCTTCTTTTTCTTTTTTATATCCATTAGTATTCCTCCACCTTGCTTACCAGATATTTGTTGATAGGCCATGAAATAATGAATATCATAAAGAATAATGCAACACCAACTGCTGAAGCATAACCAGCTTTTTCATCATTAAAATACAATAGTTGAATATAATAGGATAACGAAAGAGATTTTCTGTTAGGACCACCGCCAGATAATGAAACAATGACTTCGTATAACTTAAATCCACCTATCAAGTTTGTTATAACAGCCGTAGTAATAGAAGACATCAACATAGGTAATTTAATCTTAAAGAACTCCTGGAACCTGTTTACTCCATCAATTCTTGCTGCTTCTATGTACATCATAGGAATATTTTGTAAGCCAGCTAAATAAATAACCATACAAAGGCCTAAATACTGCCAACTATTTACGAGGGTAATTACCAAAGCAGCCCGCAAACCAGTTTCCATCCAATATACCGGGGCAAAACTTAATATACCAAGCAGATCATTCATAACACCACCATCATATTGAAAAAAGTAGTAAAGTATTTGACCCATGATAAAACCAGAAATCATGATGGGCATATAAACAAGAGCTCTGATAAAATTTCGTCCACGGAACTTGCTATTGACATATAGAGCAATTAATAGTCCGAATACATTCTGTAACAATGTTGAACCAAAACCGTATAAAAGGGTATTAGCAAGTGAACGCCAGAATACCGGATCTGTAAGTAATGTTATATAATTCTCAAACCCGATAAACTTTTTTGTCTGTGAATATCCGTTCCATTTGTAGAATGATACAGATATACCATTAATCAGTGGAAACGCCATGAAAAAAACTATAATTAATAATGCCGGGATACACATATAAAGAGTTGCTCTTTTCCGTTTTTCCAAACAAAACTCAACTCCTTTTTCTGACAGATGTAAAGTATTATCAGATGCCGGAAAGTACGTATCATCCCGGCATCTGATAATACACCAAGATTTTAAACTAATTAACTTGACATTACGGACTAAGATTATTTACTATGTGCAGCTTCATATAGATCAAGATAATTCTGATGGAGATATTCTTTTACTGATTCTATACCAGCCTCGGAATGATCTTCAAATAACATCTGTGCAGCATTTGAAAAAATCGGCCACATACCAGATGGCATATATTTGCGATCCCAAAGATTCTCATAAAATACATCCGGATATTTTTCTTGCATATCCGAGAAAAGTTTCTGACCATAACTTTCGTCGCTTTCGATTGCAGTGCTGATAGCACCAATCATACCGGTAGCATTGTTAATTTTAGTACAGACTTCAGACTTGGTTAAATAGTTGAGGAACACTTTACAAGCATCAATATTATCACTATCTTTCCATATACCGAAAGTATCTCCTTCTCCTATGCCTACAAATTGGACACCGTCATCTGATGCTGCAAATGTAGGAATAAAAGCAAAATTGCCATCTTCATTCAATTTCTTAGCTCCAATTAGCCAAAATGGGTCATTACCCAGGAAGAAAGCAATTTGATTGTTTGCAAATCGTTCCTGTAAATCCGCATCGGAAACAGTAGCAACATCTTCAGGATAAAATCCTCTATTCATCCAATCAGATAAATATTTTAATGGACCGGCTTTGTATGACTCCCAGTCATAAGTTCCATTTAGCATAGCTTCTGTTTCATCATAAGGTGCCCCTTCATAGTTTAGCCAAGTACCAACTGTATTTGCCAAAGTCCCCGCATTGGCTGCAGTGGTTGCTATTGGTGTAAACCCTGCATCTTTAATTTTCTGGCAAGCTTCAGTAAAGTCATCCCAGTCATAGATGGAATAAGGATCAACACCAGCCTCCTTACAAACATCAAGATTTACCAGAGTAGCATTAGCCAACTGTGAAATCATTAATACATAGATTGCACCATCATCGTCCTTAATGACTCCAAGTGCTGATTCATCATACAGTTTTACCCAAGGCTCATTTTGTAAGTTCAAAAGGTATTCCTTGTAACGCAGTATGGACCAGCCATGAGTTTGAAAAATATCAGGCAGCGAATTTGAAGCCATACGGGTTTTAAGTGTATTTTCATAATCATCACCATAGGTAGCTAATTCAATAGTTGCGCCTGTCTCCTTTTCGAAATCATCGATTACTTCTTCAAAAACAGTAACTCTATCTCCCGTATAAGTTACAGCAACCTCGAATGTTTCACCTTTAATATCGATCTGTTCAACATCATCGCCCTCCGTGCCTGATTTGCCGGTTTTTTCGCTGCCACTACAAGCAGCTAAGGATATCAACATTACCATCACCAGCAATAAACCAAGTACCCTCTTCACCTTTTATACCTCCCATCAATGATTACTAAGTAAATATTTAGGTAGTTGCAACTACCATATAATTGCTCCAATATATAAAGGAGCATATAGACTTTTTTTCAAGATTATGATTGGCTTTTATCCTATATTTTTTGTTTTAGTCCAAGATTTCTGTTGGTTTATGTCAAAAAAAACACTCTTGAGGGTACATTCATTAAAGAGTCATTGTTTTAAATAGCTGTGATACATTAAGATACAATACTTACTAGATTATTTAATAAGTCTTATACTTATAGTATTGGAGGTATATTGCTTAATGTATTAAAACGATAGGTTGATATATTGAACTGCAAATCATGGCAAACTTATCATGTTTATTTAATAAATAAGTACTACTAAAGTCATTGAATAATTTAATTTTCAATTGTAGTATAACATCACAATAATATGATGTCAATCATGTTTTTCTTAAAGTTCGATAAAAAAATTTAAATTTCACTTTAGCAATAATATAATCCACAGCGTTAGTTTGAGCACAAAATACCAGTGTTTTCTTAAATTTAAGCAGGTTTTTTACAACTATTTGTAGAAATCGTATAATTATATACCAGCAATTTCAAATTAAAATACTACTCATATACTAGTTGACAATGATTCTCATTTCCATTAAAATAAACATAGAAGAAATAGATATTGTTTTTTTTATTAACAATTTTATTGAGAATGATTATCGTTATTGAAGGAGGCCGGAAAAATGACTCTTGATCAA
>ERZ773359.1728-NODE-1728-length-29449-cov-152.258522_pt1 | contig 29449 bp, 21 predicted proteins | sample MGYA00374955_ERZ773359 | MGnify/ENA primary metagenome ERZ773359 (study PRJEB29098, sample SAMN04486028) | biogas fermenter metagenome | study: EMG produced TPA metagenomics assembly of the Biogas fermentation microbial communities from Germany - Plant 4 DNA1...
CATCAACAGAAAACAACCGAACTCACGAACCGGGAGTTCGGCAAACAAAGTAACAAATGAATTATACAGGAGGGGGCCCGTAAATATTTAACTATAAAACATGGATTAACATTCCGAGTGGCCACAGGCCAGGCATTTGGCGCAGCCTTCGAAGTTGCCGAAGGCGTACATGCCGCAGACAGGACAAAGATTGAACCGGACCTTGCCCCGCTTGTTGCCGTTGGTTTCAGGAGGTGGTGGGACTGCTGCGGCGGCAGGAAGAGTTGGCTGGTCAAGGGCCAATTGCTCCTGGGTGGCGGTCGACTGCTGGCTGCCGGAGGACAGGGGGTTGTTCAGGTAGTCGAAGATAAACTGGCCGATGGCATCGGGAACGGACCGGACCCGGTGGGGGCCAAAGCCGACAGAACGGCTCCCCCCGATCCCCACCAACTCATCGGCGACAATCTCCGGATCAATACCGGAGCGGAAAGCCAGGGAGATCAAGCGGGCGATGGCCTCGGTAAAGGCGGCCACGTCACTGCCGGCCTTGCCGATCTGGGCAAACAACTCAAAGGGATGGCCTTCATGGAGGTTGAGGGTTAAATAAAGATTGCCCTCAGGGGTGACCTTGCCGTCGGTAATCCCGGTCAGGCGGACCGGCCGGTGTACCGGGCGGATTTTACCCCATTCGCCTGTGGAGAGAGGCTGCATCGTTTTGCTTTGAGCAGCTGTATCCCCTGTTTCTTTGGAGTTCTTGGTTACGCCCTTTTGCATGGGTTGGTTTTCGATGGAGCCATCCCGGTAAACGGTAACACCTTTACAGCCAAGCTTAAAGGCGAGGTGATAAACCTTCTCCACATCCTCCGGGGTGGCTTCCCGGGGAAAGTTGACGGTTTTGGAAACGGCGTTGTCCGTGTTTTCTTGAAAAGCCGCTTGCATCCGGATGTGCCATTCCGGGCTCACTTGATGGGCGGTGACGAAGAGTTCCTTGATTCGCTCGGGGATTTCCGCAAAACCTTCCAAGGTACCTTTATCGGCAATGGCGGCGATGAGTTCTTTACTGTAAAAGCCACCTTCTTTGGCCATGCGCTCAAAGATCGGGTTAACCTCGATCAGACGGTCGTTGTCCAGTATTTGCCGGGTAAAGGCAATGCTGAACAGGGGTTCGATGCCGCCGGAGGTATTGCAGATAATGCTGATGGTACCGGTGGGCGCAATAGTGGTTGTTGTAGCGTTCCGAAGCGGCAGTTGTCCGGGGCGGTCATAGATGCTGCCCTTGAAGTTGGGGAAACAGCCACGTTCCTCTGCCAGTTTTGCTGAGGCCTCTTTGGATTCCTTATTGATAAAGGCCATCACCCGACGGGCGGTTGCCACGGCCGCTTCGGAGTCATAACGGATGCCCAGTAAAATCAGCATTTCAGCCCAGCCCATTACACCCAAGCCAACCTTGCGGTTACCCTTTACCATCTCATCAATTTTGGGAATGGGATAACGGGTGGCTTCGATTACATCGTCCAGGAAACGAACGGAGAGATGGACGACGCGGCGCAGTTCATCCCAGTCCACCTCACCGTCTTTTACCATCAGGGACAAGTTGATAGAGCCAAGGTTACAGGCCTCATAGGGCAGTAATGGCTGTTCTCCGCAGGGGTTGGTGCTTTCAATGGCGCCGATGTGAGGGGTGGGATTGCCCTCGTTCATCCGGTCGATGAAGATCACCCCAGGTTCCCCAGAGGCCCAGGCGGAATGGATAATTTGGTTAAAGACTTCCCGGGCGTTAAGACGCCCGGTTGGACTGCCGTTCCTGGGATTGATGAGATAATAGTCTTCGCCTTTGGTCACAGCCTCCATAAAGGCGTCGGTAATGGCGACGGAGAGATTGAAATTGGTGATTTCACCAGTGTTCTTTTTCGCGTCAATAAATTGAAGGATATCCGGGTGATCAACGCGGAGAATGCCCATATTGGCCCCGCGCCGGGTTCCGCCTTGTTTTACAGCTTCGGTGCTGGCGTTATACACTTTCAGAAATGAGATGGGTCCACTGGCTACCCCGCCGGTACTGCCGACCGTATCGTTGGCGGGACGCAGCCGGGAAAAGCTAAAGCCTGTTCCACCACCGCTTTTGTGGATGAGGGCCGCTATCTTCAGCGTTTCAAAGATGGACTCCATGGAGTCTTCAATGGGTAGAACAAAGCAGGCGGCCAGTTGCTGTAGATCCCTGCCAGCGTTCATCAAAGTGGGAGAGTTGGGCATAAATTTCAATTGGTCCATCAGGTTGTAAAATTCGTTTTCGATTGCCGCTACTTCCTCCGGTGTCTTGCCAAAGCTGGTTCCTTCCACACCGGCAATGTTCTTTGCTACCCGGCGAAGCATGTCTTCAGGGGTTTCGATAACACGGCCTCCTTCTTTAGCCAGGTAGCGGCGTTCTAAGACGGTTCGAGCATTCTCTGATAACTGCACAACCGGTCCCTCCTTGTTCAAACACTACATCTAGATGCCATTGTTATCTTACAACACCACATATTGGGTTGTCCAGATGAATCTAGGGCATCTTCGGCGCATTTCGCCGGATTACGTTATCATTAGGCAAAATTAGGGGCAAATAATGCCGTTTTAAACAAATTGTAACAAAAAGACCCGCCGCAGAAGCGGAGGCGGGTCTTTCGGATCATGGCCGGTTTGGTAAAGAATTGTCAACAAAAGCTGACTAATAGATGGATTCCAGTATGGCGCCGGGATAGTAATGGCTTAAAATCTGCCGGAAGTCCCAACCTTCCGCAGCCAGGCCGGCAGCGCCGCTTTGGTCAAGTCCAATGCCATGGCCCCAACCGCCGCCGGTAAAGATAAAGTACTCCGGCCTGCCGTCTTTGCCCAGTTTTGGCTCGACGGTAAACAGGGTGCTGCGCAGCCCGCCGAGGGTGCGCCGGATGGCCTCGCCGGACAGGCGGTGTTCCCCCTTGTCACCCCGGATGAGCACGGTGCGGACGCGGCCGCTGGCGCCCCGCCCGGCTGTGCGCAACTCCTTGATTGCCCCCAGTTTGTCCCCCAGGCCCAAACGGGCCTCCAACTCCTGCCGGGATAACCAGTAGGTCCACCGGTAGGCGCTCCGGGCCGAATAATCCGGGTGTGAACTGGCGGTCCGGGGGCATTTGGTGAGCCAGTCGGCCAAGTCTTCCGGTGGCAGGGGCATCCGGAAGGTTAGCTTCGGATCGGGATTGGCTTTAAGATAAGGAGCGGTAAATCTCCATAAATTCTCACTGTCCTCAGAATAGCCGCCGGAGTTGGCGGAAAAAAAGGCACCGATGGGTTTGCCGTCGTAGGTTAGGATGAGGCCTCGGGTGCTGTCCACGGCGGCGTGGGCGGCAGGGGACTCGGCTTTGACCCCGTTGTAGGCTTGGGAGACCACGGAGGCCAGCAGGTCAAAGCCGCGGCTGGCAAAACGCCCCAAGTTGGCCCAAGTGTAGGTGCGGGCTGCTACGGCTTGGGCGCACAAAGCGGCGGCCGGCCACTTGGCGGACATTTCGGACGGGACCACGGAGTAAAGGTATTCTTCGATATTGAGTCGGTTGACAATAGTCAAACCGTCCTTTCTTGGCAGGAATTCAAGGGCTCCCCGGTAGGCCCGGTTTTCCCGCCCGGCCCAATACCAACCCTGGCCAAAGTCGAGATTAAAGATTACGGTGGTGTGTTCCGGTTTTTTATAAACCAGCGTCAGTGGTTGACCTGTTTTGAGCAGTTCTACGCCGTTATTTACGGTGACGGTCATCCCTTCCGGACCAAGACGGAAACGGAGCAGATGACCGGCGGATCCCTCCAGGACAGGGGTAGTATCTGCAGCGGCAAGCAGGTAAGGACCACCGGTTTTAATAATGACCTCCTTAACCTTTTCCGCCAGGCCGATGCGGATTTCGGGGATCTTCTCCCTGTTCTTGGCCAGGGCGGCTACTGTAGGTGGGACGATCTTGGCAGGGTCGGCTAAAGCTTCGGTGGGTTTTTGCCCGATTCCGGGATAAGCGGAGGTTAGTTTGGCCATGGCCGGAGCAAGCCGGGGGTCGGCCGGGAAGACGTTTTTTGCCTTGGTTAATAAGTCAAAGGCCGTTTGCGGTTTGCCCAGGGCCAGGTTAACTTGGGACAAGGGGAAGAAAACCGCAGACCAATTGGCGTCCTGGGTTAGGGTTTTTCTGTAATGCAGATCCGCCTTGGTTAAGTCACCGGTCTGGGCATAGAGCCGGCCTAAATGAAAATGGGCGCTGGGATTGAAGGGTTCTTTGGCGATTGAGTCTTCCAAAGTTTTAATGGCTGCTGCAGTCTTCCCGCTTTCCGCCAGGGCCAGGCCGCGCCAAAAAAGGATAGCGGCATCATCGTCGGCTGTGGTCAGTTGAATGACCCTGTCATAATAGCCTCCCAGATAGACAGCAGAAACCATGGCCAACCTGTACCCGGTGTGTTTCGGGTGGTTAGCCACCAGGCGTCCCAGCACGGGTAGGGCTTCGTCGTACCTGCCGACCTCCCGCAATAAGCGAATGTAGTTAAGTTGGATCTGAACATCCCCGGGCGAAGACCGGGCCAAGCTTCGCAAGCGCTCCAGGCTTTCCTCGAATTTTCCTTGGTAATACAAGGCAACGGCAGTATTTAATCCCTCTGTGGGTAGGAACTCAGCGGTTGCATGGGGGACGAGAAAGGCTGTAAGGAGAAGAAGAACCCAAAATGCCTTAAGGTGTAGGGTTCTTCGCTTTCGCCGAATTGTTTTGCTCATTTTCACCCTCCTGATCGTAAGGGTGTTATTATTTTATTCTAACAATTTAAAAAAGTCAATAGGTAAAAATTGGCTGTCAATAGATTACTGCTAGGGGACCTTTTACGGTTGTCCGGTGAAGACCACCGCTGAAAGGGGATTTCTGCCTAAAAATAAGGGTCTTGCGCATCAAATAATTGTTTGGGGTCTCTCTTGTCCTGCTCCCCTCATAAAATTCAGTGAGCATTTCGGGGGAGGGATAGCATTGAAAAGGGCAGGAATGATCCAAGGACGCGTCACCCCGGAGGTGGAAGCGTTTTTAAGTTCTGAGGAAGAACGCATGGTTCAAGTCATCATCGAGTATGACTCCTTCCGGCAGGCCCGGCGGTGGTCGGTCCATCGGTGTATTCAACGGTTGGGCGGCAGGGTGATCCGGGAGTTGCCCATCATCAATTCATTGGCGGTGGAGATTTCCGTGGCCGGGCTTCGCCGGTTGATTCCCGATCAGCAGCCCCGGATGGTCTGGGTGGATCAGCAGGTTAAACCCCAACTGAACATGGCGGTGCCGTCGGTCTATGGTGACATTGCATATAAAGAAGGATATACCGGGCGTGGAGTGGTCGTAGCCGTGCTGGATACAGGCATTGATCCCCATCCGGACCTGGTGCGGCCCCGTAACCGGATTATTGGCTGGAAGGATCTGGTGAATGGGCGGCGACAGCCCTACGATGACAATGGCCACGGTACGCATGTGGCGGGGATTATCGGGGGAAACGGCGGCCAATCCGGCGGGCGGTACCGGGGGGTAGCGCCCGAGTGCTATCTGGTGGGAGTCAAAGCCTTGGACGAAAAGGGCAGCGGTGAAATCTCCCTGGTGGTAGAGGGAATTCAATGGGTGGTAGCACGGCGGCGGTGGTATAACATTCGTGTGCTCAATCTTTCCCTGGGCGCAGCGGCGGAGAAGGGTTATCAGGCGGATCCGTTGAGCCGTGCCGCCGAGGCGGCTTGGGAAAGCGGGATAGTGGTCTGCGCCGCCGCCGGCAATGCGGGGCCGAAGGCTGGCAGCATTACTACGCCGGGGATCGCTCCCTCCCTGATTACGGTGGGTAATATTGATGATCGGAACACCGTTGACCGGCGGGATGACCGGATCGCCGACTCTTCAAGCCGGGGACCGACGGTCGATAAGCTGATTAAGCCCGATATTCTCGCTCCGGGCACCAATATTGTATCCCTGAAACCCGGCGGCGGTTACGTCAGTTACTCCGGCACCTCCATGGCGACCCCTTTCGTGGCGGGGAGTGCGGCGCTTATCCTGGAGAAGGAGCCGCGCCTGGATCCGATCAGCGTCAAAGAACGTTTGCTCAGCGCGGCAGAGGACCGGGGATATGGCGAAAATGACCAAGGTACTGGTTACCTGAATCTGAAGGCCCTTTTTGGGTTGACGGCAACGGCAACGCCGGCGGAGGCGGCCTTGGCAAAACCCGCAGTGAATAGAGAGAAGTTGCGTAGCCTCTTGCAAAACTTGTTTAAATTCCTTCCAGAGTTTTTCCCCAATTTGGGCTTGGCAAGGCTGCTGCCCCGGGGGATGGAGGTCCAAAAGTTACTGCCCCTGGCAATGATGTTAATGAGCAGCCTTGGTGAACAGGCATCTCCCGCGCCTAATTCCAACCCCTGGCTGGGGCTAGTGCAGTCGATGGGCAAGTGGCTGAAGGGTTTTGGCCTGCCCATTTAACGCTTGTTTCCTTGAAGAAGTTGGGGTTTGCATATGGTTTGTTTACCCTTTTGACCTGCAGACAATAGCTGCCAGGAAACCGAAGATGATGGCGGCAGTAATACCGGTGCTGGTCAGTTCGAACATGCCGGTCAGGATGCCAATCGGTCCGGTCTTGCCCGCTTCGGAGATGGCGCCTTTGGCCAAAGAGTTACCGAAACTGATGATGGGCATGGAGGCTCCTCCCCCGGCAAACTTGATCAGGGGATCGTACAGGCCGAGCCCGCCTAGGATCCCGCCCAGGATGACCATGCCGGTGAGAATGTGTCCCATGGTTAATTTAGTCCGGTCGTAAATTACTTGCCCGGCAAGGCAGATTAAACCACCCACCAGAAAGGCTGCCAGGTAGGTTGACCATATAATGCGCAAGATCTTCAACCTCGCTTTTCCCGCCCGGCCGTTAAAGCTTGCAGGCCGGTGCTTTTTTGGTGTTATTACGGAAATTCAAAGGCAACGGCATGGGCGATGCAGGGAATAGTCTGTTTTTGCATGACAGAGGTGGGGCTATGCATGGCACCGGTAGCAATCACCAGGATCCGGCGGTAACGCCCCCGTTCCATCTCCCGGAAGAGGTGGCCGAAGACCACCACGGCGGAACAGCCGCAACCGCTGCCTCCGGAGGCTACTTGGGGGTACTTGACCCGGTCATAGATCATGGCCCCGCAGTCTTTGTAGCGGATGCCCAATTCTAAACCGCCGGTCTCCTTGATCCAACGCCGCAGGATCTCCGCGCCGAACTCGCCCAGGTCACCGGTGACAATGAGGTCGTAATCCTCTGGCATCCGCTTGGTGTCAGCAAAATGGCGCAACATAGTATCGGCGGCGGCTGGCGCCATGGCTGCTCCCATGTTCAGGGGATCTTTGACCCCGAAATCCGTCATTTTGCCGACGGTGACATGGGTTACCCGCGGGCCCTTACCCTGGGTTGTCAGGAGGGCGGCCCCTGCGCCGGTAACGGTCCATTGCCCGTAGGGGCGGCGCTGGTTGCCGTACTCCGTGGGGTAGCGGTATTGCCGTTCTGCTGCGGAGTAATGGCTGGAGGTGGCGGTCAGCGCCGTGCCGATGAAGCCCCCGTCGATGAGCATGGCCCCCAGCCCCAAGCCGGCCATGGAGGTGGAACAAGCCCCGTAAACCCCAAAGAACGGTAACCCCAAGAGGGAGGCGTTAAAGCCGGAGGTAATGATCTGGTTGAGGAGATCGCCGGCGATAAACAGGTCAATATCCTTCTCCGTCCGCTTTGCCTTTTGCATGGCTTTCAGGCAGGCGGAGTTCATCAGTTCGCGTTCGGCCAGTTCGAAGCTGGCCTGGCCCAGGGTCAAGTCGCCGGCGATTAGATCAAAGTCTTTGGCCAGCGGGCTTTGGCCTTCGAAGGGCCCGACGGTCGTGCCTGTGGCGATGACTATGGGCGGCGTTGCCATCTGAAAGGTCTGGCGGCCAAGTTTTTTCCCGATTTTCGGTCACCTCTTTAATAAAGCGTGGATCAACCCGACGAAGAAGGCGGTAACCACCCCGTAGGTGATGACGGAACCAGACAGGATGAAGATCTTGCTGCCAATCCCCTGGATAAAGCCTTCTTGCTTGTACTCCAGGGCTGCGGAGACCATGGAGTTGGCAAAGCCCGTGACCGGCACGGCCAGTCCGGCCCCGGCGTAACGGGCCAGGCGGTCAAAGACACCGAAGGCGGTGAGGATAGCACCAAGCATGATCATGGTGGCCACCGCCGGGTTGCTGGCTTCCACCGGCGGCAGGTGGAGGATGGCCGCATAAAGGTCAATAAAAAATTGGCCAATGACGCAGACGAGGCCGCCGGAAAAGAAAGCCCACAAAGCGTTGGCCGTGTATCTGGCCGGAGGTTCCATTTCCTTAATTAGTTGCTGGTAACGGGCTTGTTCCGGTGTCGGCAGTGGTTTTTGGCTCATGGTTTCCTTCGCTCCTTGAATATGATCTACCGTCAACCAAAACAGTACCGGAAATCATCTTAACCACTTGCTCTCTAAAGCATTCACGTTAACCTTGGCTAGAAATAATGGATGTTACTGGAAGGCGGCGAAGATGGTTGGTGATGTGTGTTGGGAGACTTGAACGGTTATTAGCCGGGCTGACTATGCAGACGGGCTTGGTTGCCATATTTTTCACTTCAATCTTCGGCCTGTCGATCCTGGGTCGGCGGGAGGTGTATGTCACCGGCGACCCCATCTTGTACGGCGTCTACCGGATGTTAGTGCTGGAGACCGCCCGACCCCTCCGGTGGGGGTGGCCCCGGCCGGGGAAACCTGCAGATGTTTATCGGATGGAGCTCCGGACGGAGCCACCGGTGGCAGGGGAGTTGGTCCTGGGGCGAATCCCCCGTTTTCCCGCAGTTTATTACTGGAACCCGGTGCAAGACATCTCCGGGGAAGAGTTGCAGCAGGTTTTGGCGGGCAAGATCCGAAACTGGGCGGAACTCGGTGGTGAAGACCGGGCGATTGTCTGTTTTTCCGGTCCGGATCCGGATTTAGGTAAAAGATTGGCCCGTGAACCGGGTGGTCTGGCTGTTCTGTACTGGCCCCAACTGGTGCCGGAAGTCAGGGTGTTGCAGGTTGGCTGTAACGATTGGCTCAGTTTCCAGGACCGGGGCGGCGACGGTTTTCCCGGTTGCGGTTGGGTTGTGCTAAGTCCAGTGCGTCCTTTGGCCTGGTGGGAGGAGCTGGGCTGGCAACTGCGGAATATAAAATTGATCCGGCGGATAAAACGGGGCTTTTCCTGGAACCGTTGGTTGTACGGGCAGGAAAGGCTGACCCTGACGGCGGTGGGGGACATCATGCTGGACCGGGGCGTGGCGCGCACTGTCAAAGAGCAGGGTGGGGATTATCGTTATGTTTTTGCCCGAACTGCCCCAATCCTGGCCAGGGCGGATCGGACCCTCGGCAACCTGGAATGTCCCCTCAGCCTGAGGGGGTGCCAGATCAACATGTTCCGAGGACACCCGGCGGCTGCCGCTGCCTTGCGGGCGGCTGGTTTTGATCTGGTTTCCCTGGCTAATAACCATATTTTGGATTATGGCCCAGAGGCCCTGGCGGATACGTTGGATATTGTCAAAAGCCATGGCATGACGCCGCTGGGCGCGGGACGGAACCGGGCGGAGGCGCGGCGAATCCATTTTGAAACGGTAAACAGGATCCGGGCGGCGTTTTTAGCCTATACCGAGGTGCGGCCGGGGTTCACCTACACCCGTACAGGCGTGGAGTGGCGGGCCGGGCCGGACCGGGCCGGGGTAAACCCGGTGGACACGGAGGAGATGCGGCGGGAGCTAGCGGCTGCGCGGCGCAGGGCCGATGTGGTGGTAGTTACTGTCCATTGGGGTGATGAATACCAGGGTTTGCCCAACCCCTTCCAGCGTCAGCTAGCTCGGGAACTCCTGGCGTGTGGGGCGGACCTGGTGGTTGGCCACCATCCCCATGTCATTCAGGGGGTGGTATTTGGCGGGAAGGGTGCGGCTGCCTTTAGTCTTGGTAATTTTGTTTTTGACCAGAAGGTTTGGGACCGCCGGGAAGGCTTGATCCTGGAAGCTTGCTTCGACCGGGCGGGCCTGCGGCAAGTCCGTTTTTTGCCTGTGCGGATCCTGGGTGAACAGCCCCGGTTGCTCCAGGGGGAAGAGGCCCGGAGGGTTTGGCGGCGGTTGGCCTACCTGTCAAAGAAACTGCAGGAGACCGCAGCGGCAAGGAAGAGGGAAATGCCGAATCCTTGGTGAATTTGAAGGGATAATTGAACTTTAAAGTAGAAGAATACTTAGGATTGAGATTAATGCAAAAGGAGTTGAAGCAGAGATGGAAAAGATCAGCCGTGAACCTGGAACAGTGCTATCCCCGTTGCCCGCTGTGATGGTTAGCTGCACAGATGCCAATGGTCGGCCCAACATCATTACCTTGGCCTGGGCGGGGGTGCTTTGTTCTGACCCGCCGATGGTTGGCCTGGGCATCCGGCCCTCCCGCTATTCCCACGGCATAATTGCCAAGACCGGGGAGTTTGTGGTGAATCTCCCCTCCAGGAAGGAGTTTGATGCCACTGACTTTTGCGGCGTACACTCCGGGCGGGAGGTGGATAAATTTGCTGCCACAGGGCTGACTCCTGTGAAAGGCGAACTGGTACAAGCCCCTCTAATTCAGGAGTGCCCGGTCAATCTGGAGTGCAAAGTGCGGCAAATCATTAATCTGGGCAGCCATGATTTATTCATTGGTGAGGTGGTTCGGGTCCATGCCCCTGAAGGTGACCTGGCGGAGATCCTGGTGGACGGCTTCGCCTATGGCAACGGCCGGTATTACTCCCTGGGTGAGATCATTGGCTATTATGGCTGCGCCCGGAGTAAGTTCTCGGGGGCGGCCCGATGAAAAGGGTCAAGCTTGCCCTCTGCCAAATGCAAGTGGGTCCTGAGGTGGCAGGGAATTTGGCTACAGCCAGGCGCATGTTGGCGGAGGCGGCAAAGGCCCGAGCTGACATTGTCGTGTTGCCGGAGATGTTTCCCTGCCCCTATCGGCAAGATGGTTTTGCGGAATATGCCGAGTCTAGCGAGGGAACCATTGTTGGCCTGCTCCGGCAGGCAGCCTGTGACGGCGGCTACTACCTGATCGGGGGCTCTTTCCCGGAACGGGCAGCTGATGGCAGCATCTTTAACGCCTCTTATGTCCTGGACCCGACGGGTCGGGTACTGGCAGTTCATCGGAAGCTTCACTTATTTGATGTGGAGCTGTCGGAGGGGGTCAGTTTTCAAGAGTCCGCTGCTTTACAGCGGGGGATGGCGCCCGCTCTGGTGGACCTGGCTGGCGTCAAGACGGGCATCGGCATTTGTTATGATCTGCGTTTCCCGGAATATGCCCGGCTTTTGGCCTTGGCCGGTGCTGAGTTACTGGTTTATCCCGGCGCCTTCAATCCTGTGACCGGTCCGGCCCATTGGGAGTTGCTCCTGCGGGCAAGGGCCGTTGACAACCAGGTCTTCACTGTCGGGGTATCGCCTGCCCCCCACCGGGATTTGGATTATCAGGCCTACGGTCATTCCATGGCGGTGGATCCCTGGGGGAGGGTGCTGGTTACGGCCGATCAGGAGGAAGCTTTGCTCCTAACAGATCTGGACCCGGACGTTCTGGAGAAGGTCCGCCGGGAGCTACCGGTGCTGAAGCACCGCCGGACCGACCTTTACCGGGTGCAAGGTATAGCCAAGTGGGCAGGATGGGGCGATTGAACCGATAAGAAAAGGAAAAGGGTGCTATAGGTCGCCCTTTTTTATTTTCCCGTGGCGGTCCTGCCCGTCCATCCCGGCCAATTGTTCTGATCCGGTCCGCTCGAAACCAAAGCTGGCCCTGCCGGAGCTCAAGCCCGTCCGAGGCCAGGCCGGAAAGTACACTGGCGGCTCCCGCTGCTTTCCTGGTGCCACCTGGGTTAATAAGGGTATTACCATGAGACGAAGGAGATTCGCGCTTTATGGTGAAATATTGCCTGGGGGGATGAGCATGACCAAGGGAATACGACGCTTGATGGCATCTCTTGTGCTATTTGGGATAATCATTATGACTCGGGTTAACGTGGAGGCAGGAATTAATCTGACGGATTACCTGCCGGCGGGCGCCCGGATTGTCCAAGCCATTACGGACCCAGCTTTTGATCGGGACCCGAAAGATGAGATCCTCCTTTTGGTGGAGCAAGGGATGTCTCGCTGGGTTTGTTTGCTGGATCCCTCTGCCTATGGTTATTCGCAAATATACCGGGTTGACCTGGGCCGGGCTGGTTATTTCCGGCGAAAGGGTTCGGAGGAATACTATACATTAATGCAGACCGGTGATGTGAATGCCGATGGAATTACCGACTTTTGGCTGGTGTTTTCTCCCGACGGGAAGCAAGGGGAGATTCAGGTGCATGTTTCCCAGGGGGGTATCTTCCGGAAGGTGGCAGAGGTCCGGGCTGATGTGGACCTCCAGTTCGTTAACTACCGGGGCGAATGGGTGATCCATGAGGTTAATTTGGAGCCCGACCAAGACCGGACAGTGCCGGAGGACCAGGAGTTGGGATTAGGGCTTTCCCCGGATAACGGCCAAGGAACGGTGGAGGAGACGGACCAGGAAACCGGTTGGTTCTTCCGGGTCAAAAGCCATGTGTTCCAGGATGGACGTTTTGTCTCCGAAGACCAGGAATACCGGTTTTCCGCCGGGGATTACTGGTTGTTTGCTGAGGCGCGCTGGCGACCCCAGATTTTTAAAGGCCGGGAGGAGTCGGGACAATTAAAGTACCGTTTTGGCGAGAGCATGATTCCTCTGATGATCCCCAAAGGACGGGCGGCCTTGGAAGCGCTGCTGCCGTCCAAGGCCTTTCTCCTGGATTATCTGCCCGATGCCGCCTTGGATCTGGATACCGATGTGGAGTACCTCTTGGCCTATCTGGTGCCGGACCCGGCGGATGAACGACGGGTCCTGCTCCAAGCGGGCATTGCCGATTGGTCCCACGAGCAGCGAGCTTACCAACTAACCTTGCTTGATTGTAAAAATTATGGCTTAGGCCGGTACCCGGAGGGCCGTTTTTACCAACCGATCTACCTGGTGCAGGGCGAAGGACTGTCCCATCCGGTGGTGGTGGGAAACGCGGCGGCCGACAAACCTATGCTGCAGTTGACGGCTTATGCCAATACCGGTGAAGGCTTTGTGGAGGCCGCCTCTATCCAAGCCAATTATTATCTATGGATGACGGAGAATGTGGGGCCGGAGGGGCTGTATTACCGGGTGATTGCCGCCGACTTGCAGCGAAACGGCTTGGTTACGGTGAGGCCTTTTGTTGCCAAAGCCGACGGGTCCTTTGGCGGTTATGGCTTCTTTGCGCCGGAGAATGGGACGGCAATGAGTCTTCGTGAATTTAAGCGCAGCTATTACCGGTCCGAAGAAACTGAATGGACCAGTCAGGGCTATGAGACGCCGATTTTACGCACCAATCCGGAGAAGGTCCCGGCCTTTAACGGCGTCTTGCCCGATACGGAAAAAGGCGTTGTCGATGTGGAGGATTATATCGCCAAACATATGGCAGCCCTCCGGATCCGCAGTTGGTTTGCGGGGGATTTGAACAGGGACGGCGCCATGGATCATCTGGCCTTGTTCCGCACCGACCATCAAGGTTGGCCACCCCAGTACAGGCTTGGTTACTTCTCCCAAGGTGGCGGCCAGTTGCATCTGCAGCCAATTGGCGCCCCACTTAAGCTGGGCGAAGGCAACCCTGCAACAGGGGTCTATTTTGTGGATCTTGATTTGAATGAAGAGAACGGCCGGGAGTTGGTGCTGGTCAGGCGCGGGTTACACCAACAAACCGGCCGACAAAGGGTCAATGTGGAGTTTTACCGCTTGACCAACGGTTCCTGGGTGCGGCTGCATACAGGGGAAGTCTGGTATGATGAGTTTCAGCTCTTTAAAAGCTCCGCGGGCGTGGAACTGGCTGGATTTCAGCTGGATGCGGCGGGCAAGAGCCACGGCCAAGTCTATGAGTTCACATGGCGAGACGGCTGGTTCCATCTGCAGAAAAAGGTTCCTGTCTTGAGCTTCCAAACTTATCTCAGTCGTATCCAGGGCAAGACCCCGTTGCTCCAGCCCGGCGAGGCTGTTTGGCAACTGCGTTAAATAAAATTCTTTGCTGCCATGCTTATCTTGCCGCCCGGAGGGACAGAATAAGGGAAACAAGGGCGAAGGTGAAGGTAGACATGGCATATCCCTTAGTCGGTCTTATGTTATGGTTCCTCTTCTTTATTATTGTACCCCGGCAAAAATGGCGCAGGTATTACCCGACTTTGCTTTTTACCGCTCTTTTGGCCACTGTCTGTGATCTTTTGGGCGTTGTTTACCTCCAGTGGGAGTATATCGGCCCCAACACCGGCGGGCTCAGCCTCTGGTCGGATCTGGGTATTGCGCCGCCTTCGGGGGGACTTGCGGTTTATCTGCAAAACAAATATCCAAGATGGGCTTGGTTGAACTGGAGTTTTTGGATCGCCGCCAATGCCCTCGGGGAACGGGCCTTTGTGGAATGGGGTTTGATCCGTTACCATTATTGGAACTCCTTGAAAGCGACCCTCTTTTATGTTTTTTTCTTTGGTTTGGTTTATTTACAAGACCAATGGTTTAAGCAGGGCAAAAATGTTAAGCTTTGGGAGATGGACGAAGAATGAGAAGATGGCTGGTTTTGTTGATTGTGGTAATGGCTGTTTGCCTGTGGTGTGGTGTGCCGGGGCAGGCGGAAACCTCATACCACATTAATTTGGTGGACCGTTTCGGGGATATGCCGACCCAGCAATTGGTGGCGTCCAGGGAATCGCTGGAGTATGCGCTTTATAACACAATCTTTGATACGGAGGTATTTTGGCAGGGACTTACAGTCCGGGACCGCCGGAGCATCCTGGGGAAAGCCAGGCAGGCCATTAGCGCCGGTCTTGGCTTGCGAGTGGTTATACCAAAGGCCGGGAAACTGGAGAATGTAGAATTCCAGATTCTACCTTTTGACAATTGGATAAATCAGTATTTAGTAATTGTCACCAACCTGTCGGTGGATGATAAAGGGGAAGCCACCATAGTTCCGCTAGACTCCGGGGTTACCATTATCTTTGTGTTGGACGGCGAACACTTGGCCTTATATACTAATTATGCCGCTAAGCAGCAATTGGAAGAGATTGAACAGAAGCTTGCCAAGAACCCGAAGAATAAAGAGTTATTGCTGGCCAAAGCATCTCTTTATGACATGTTTGATCAGAGGGAGGCCGTTGCAACGTACGAAGAGATTATCCGGCTCTATCCCAAAGAGGCGGTGGCCTACAATAACCTGGCCATGCTCTATACAGGCTATCTCAATCTTAACTTGCTAAATCCAGAAAAGGCCTTACAGTATGCGAAGAAGGCCTGTGCACTGACAAAAAATAAGGATGTGGCCTTCCTGGATACGCTGGCCCGCGCTTATTATGTCAATGGGGAGCTCAAGAAAGCGCTGGACCTGACCAGGGAAAACCTGGCCAAGGACAACCAGCGGGTCTTTCACTTGTTCTTGGAGATGCTGCAGGCCCGGATCCTGGGGGATAGCATAACCAACGCCGAGAACTGTTAGGTGTTGTGGGTAATGCAGTAGTAACATATTAATAAAAATTATAGTGCTGTAAAGCAAACAACCGCCTGAACAGGCGGTTGTTTTAGTTTGTAGACGTCTTCCTTTTAATGTTAGATAAAAAACTAAACAATATGGTAAAAATTAAAGATATTGCCGGATTAGAATAGATAATTAAGCGTAACAAATTTTGACATAAAAATTAAAGTTTAATATATTACTCTTGGTATATTACCATTTACAACATTATTAATATTTTGTGGTTGTTTATCACTATATAGGATGATACGAGGGGGATCCACATGCGTAATTACATGAAAATGGTGGTCTTATTTGTATTGCTTTGTTCAATCTGTGTGAGTGGGGTTTCGTTGGGAAATACCACCTTACTTTATAGTGAAAGTTTTGCCTCCGGGAAAAGCCTGGCCGATTTGGGCTTTACCGGAAAGGAACCGACGTATTGGGTACTTGATACGTCCGGTCGATATATGAGATCCGTCACGCCGGATAAAATACTCTGTGAGTTTTCTGAGATCTATACCCCTTCGTTTGAAGCCGACCGGAACAAGGGACCGGTGGTTGTGGAATGGAAACTCAATTATCAACAAGAAAAGTCCAAAAAGTGTTTAATTGAAGGAAAGGTAACAACGGTTTCTTTAACTGACAGCAAAGGCAAAGAGCTTTATAGTTTGGTTTTTATCCCAAACTTTGAACGGCATCCGTTAATGATGACAAGTTTACTTTTGATGCGCTATGACCGTCTTATTCCCAAGTTTATTGACGAGAAGTTTTCTTCTGCTATTGTACCGGTGGGAAAATGGATTACCATGCGCATGGAACTGGAACCAACCTCAGGTGGGGAAGGCAGGATAAAAGTGCTGGGTGATTTTGGCGATGGTCGTGGTTTTGTAACATTGATCAACGCCAAAGACAAGCACTATTCGTCTTTTGCAAAACTGCATTTCAAATACGGCCTTGGTATTGGTCGCCGGAAATATGAGGTAGCTGTTGATGATATTAGAGTTTTTGGTGCGGCTGGCAACAAAGACAATACACCGCCGGTGACCACCCATGACTATTTAAATAATGGTGTTTGGGTGAAGGAACCGGTACAAATCAACCTGACGGCAACGGATGATGCCAGCGGTGTTGCAGCCACATATTATAAGGTTAATGATGGTGAAGTTGTTGAGGGTAACACATTATCCTTTACTGCTGAAGGTATCTATACGGTGGATTACTGGTCGGTGGATAAAGCCGGTAATACGGAAACAGCAAAGAAATTAAAAGTTAAAATCGACCAATCTGGTCCGGTGGTGGAGCCTGCGCTAAGCCCTGCTCCTAACGCTGGAGGTTGGAACAATGCCGATGTGATGATAACCTTTAACGCTTACGATGCTTTTTCCGGTGTGGACCAGGTAAGTGAGGCGGTTCAAGTCACCGCCGAAGGGGAACAGGTTATTTCCTATACTGCTACAGATAAAGTTGGGAATGAAACGACCGGGACTGTAACAGTAAAACTGGATAAGACAGCTCCCAGCATCTTTTCGTTGCAACCGGCTGATGGCTCAATACATACCACTGCCCGCCCGTCGATCTCGGCGGTGTTCATGGATGGCCTGTCGGGGATTGATCCGGATTCAGTCCGTTTGACTTTGGATGGGCGGATAGTTAAGGGTGCTACGGTTACGGCAACTGGTCTGTCATATACTCCCTCCGCTGATTTAGGGGCAGGTCGCCATACCATCAGCCTCAGCCTCAGTGACATGGCGGGAAATAAAGCAGTACCCGTTTCAGCGACATTTACAATTGATTCGACACTACCGCTGCTGCCGCCTGACCCAGCGACTGTTGCGCCGGAGCTGAATATAACTGAGTTTACACCTGTTTCTAAAGCAGTTGAATTTCTATATACAGGTGATAACCCGATTCAAACCGGAATGGATCAAGAAACAATTGATCCTGTTAGGGCAGCGGTAATTCGGGGTAAAGTATTAAATAAATATAACCAACCGTTGCCTGCCGTGACAATCTCCGTTCTTAACCATCCTGAATATGGCCAAACCATTACCAGGGCTGATGGTATGTTTGACATGGTGGTTAACGGGGGAGAACAATTAACCATAAAATATGTCTGTGACGGTTATCTCCAGTCACAACGGCAAGTTAAAGTTGCTTGGGATGGCTATACAATATTGCCTGATGTGGTATTAATTGAGGAAGATCCAAATGTTACACCCATTCAAATGGGTGTGCAGCAGGTTCAAGTTGCACGTGGTTCTGTAATAAGCGATCAGGATGGCGTTCGTCAGGCAACGCTGATTTTTCCGGAAAATGTTCGAGCAATTGGGGTAAGCGGAAAGACCCTGAATATACGGGCCACTGAATATACTGTTGGAGATAATGGCCACCTAGCAATGCCAGCTGAACTCCCGGCAAATATTGGATACACTTACTGTGTAGAGCTAAGTGCTGACGGGCTAAGTTCGGTTCGGTTCAATAAGGAAATCTACTTTTATGTGGAAAACTTCTTAAACTTCCCGGTGGGTGGAATTGTCCCGATTGGATATTATGATCGTAACAAAGGAATATGGGTACCCTCGGAAAACGGTCGCGTTATTAAAATAGTTGGAATAACAGATGGCAAAGCAGATCTCGATGTAGATGGTAATGGTATTGCTTCGCCGGAAAGGTTGCTCGAACTAAACATATCAGATTCTGAACGTGAGAAGCTAGCAACTCTCTATAATGTAGGCCAAAGCCTCTGGCGGTCTCCTATAACTCATTTTACACCTTGGGATTGCAACTGGCCTTATGGTCCACCTGCTGGTGCGAAAGCTCCTGCGCTTCCCCAGCCTAAGACCGGATCGAATCCAGATGATAATTGCTATAAACATAATGCTTCTTCCATACAAATTCAAAGTCAGGTTTTAGGGGAAGAGGTTCCTCTTGCTGGCACTCCGTTTAGTATTCACTATTCTAGTGACCGGGTGCCCGGTTATAGGGGTTCATCTGTATTGGAGTTGAAAGTATTTGATGATCAAATACCAACTGGCGTAAAGAGAGCGGAATTAACAATAGAAGTAGCTGGAAGAACTTTTACACAAAGTTTTGCGCCACAAGTTAATTGTTGGGCTACTTTTATGTGGGACGGGAAAGATGCATATGGCCGAGATGTTATCGGTATGCAGAAAGCAAAGGTGACCCGTAGTTATATCTATGATGGCGTATATATGACTCCTTTAGAGTTGGAACGAGCTTTTGGAGAACTATCCGGTGTTCCAATGTTGGGGATTAGAGCTAGACAGGAAATTGCTTTGTCTCAAGTTTCGGAAGCATATATTGCGGGAATTAATGCTTTGAAACCAACCATTGCCGGATGGAGTGTTGATATAAACCATTTTTATGATCCAAAAGCAGGTATCTTATATTTGGGAAATGGAGAAAGACGGTCTGCTACGCAAATGCCCATGGTTATGCAGACGGTGGCAGGTGGCGGTACGCGGCAGTTGCAAGAGGGATGCCCTGCAAAAGATGTGGCTTTTGATACTATTCAAGGCATGTCAGTAGGACCTGATGGCTCTATTTATATGGCATTAAAACATTCCATTTGGAAAATTGATGGAGACGGACTATTGAGAATAATTGCTGGGGGAGAGCAAAAAGGCTTTTCAGGAGATGGTGGAGCAGCTATTAATGCTCTGCTGGATACCCCATGTTTGTTGACCTTTGGAAATAACGATACACTGTATTTTTATGATTCAGGAAACTTCAGAATCAGATATATTGATAGGGAAGGACATATAAATACATTTGCTTCTGAAGTATATATAGAGCCACAAAATGGCAAGATAGCTATCGCTCCTGATGGCAGTATATATTCTTTAAGTGGATTGGGTGAACCCATATATCGTTACAATACATCTGGCGCAAGAACAGTTTTTGCCCAAACAAGCAATGAAGATCTTTATGATAATTTTGATGGGAAATCCGTAAATGAAGTAACATTTCATCGGATTAATGCGATGAGTGTGGGCGGTGATGGCAGCGTTTATTTGGCAAGAGAATATACAGTCTGGAAGATAACACCTGATGGTATTGTTCGCTTTGTAACGGGTAACAAAAAGGAGACTTATTGGTATGGCCCGCAGAATACTGGTGACGGTGGGCCTGCTATCGATGCCCAAATTCATTGTATAACTGACTTGCATGCAACTTCGAATGGGGATTTATATATAACTTGTGGTGGACTTATAAATTGGGCAAGTCCATCATGGGCGCCTAAGACAACCCACTTTAATCATATTCGGTTAATTACTACTGACGGAATAATCCATACCCTAGCCGGTCCGAATAATACGGTTGGTTTTGACGGAAACGGCGGTCCTGCCAAGCAAGCCATAATGAATGTGCCAACTGATATTAAAGTTGGCCCCGATGGGAGTATTTATTTTGTTGATTCGAAAAACAAACAGATTCGAGAAATTAGGCTGGCTTTTGCTGGGTTTAATAATGATGATATTTTGGTAGTGTCTGAGGACGGCGGAGAGTTATACAGGTTTTCTTCCGCCGGGAAACACTTGCAAACTATAGATACTTTAACAAACCAAACAATCTACAGTTTTGATTACGATTCAACAGGAAATTTGGTATCAATAACGGATTTAAACGGTAATGTAACCAGAATCGAAAGAAATTCCAATGGTGAACCAACGGCAGTGATTGCTCCCTTCGGGCAAATGACTCGTTTTAATGTAAGTGCAGATGGTTTTTTGGAGAGTGTTATCAATCCTGCTGGAGAAACCGTGAGAATGGTTTATGGGGACGGCGGTTTACTTGAAGAATTCATTGACTCCAGAGGCGGTTCTCATCGTTTCTTCTATGATGAGATGGGACGATTGGTAAGGGATCAGGATCCGGTTGGACGGGTGGTCAAACTAACAAGAACTAGTACGGAAAATGGGTTTATGGTCACTGAAGAAACTGATCTAGATGATGAAACAGTTATCACTAATACTTATTTGACCGAATATTTGGCCAGTGGTGAAACCAGGCTTACAAACCAGGGGTGTTGTGGGGGACCCATTGTTACAATTATCGGACTTGATGGGACGAAGAAAATTACTCGACCGGATGGAACAGTCGTTACTACTGTGGAAGGGGCAGACCCCCGGTTCGGTTTGCAGGCTCCAATCCTGAAGGAAATAACAATTCAAACTCCCAATGGCTTGACTTATGTACAGAAAAACACCAGATCTGTTACTTTAAATAATCCCAATAATCTTATGGGTTTGGCCACTCAAACCGATATAATTGAAATTAATGGAAAACAGGCCACTATTGTTTATGATGCAGCTACTCGACGGGTTACCCGTAAAAGTCCTTCTGGACGCCAGACTGTTACAACACTGGACGAAAAGGGTAGAATAATCCGTACTGAGACGCCGGGATTTGCACCTGTCCGCTTTGAATATGATGAACGGGGACGTTTAATCAAGATCTACCACGGAACGGGATTAAACGATCGAATTAGCTCAATCCAGTATAATTCCAATGGTTATGTGCAAAGCATGACCGATCCGCTGAATAGAACCACAAGTTTTGAATATGATGCGGTTGGACGAATCACGCGACAGGTCTTACCTAACGGTAAACAGATTAGTTTCACTTATGATGCTAATGGAAATATAACGACGCTTACACCGCCGGGCCGCCCGAGTCATGAATTCACCTATACAGCTGTGAACATGGAGGATACGTATAACCCACCGACAGTAACAGGAACTGGCACTAATAGGACTAAATATAAATATAACCTAAATCGCCAGATTACGATAGTAAATCGTCCCGATGGCAAAAGTATTGGTTTTGAATACGATACCATGGGACGTTTGATGTCGGTGGTATTACCGGATGGGGAAATTGCTTATTCTTACGATCCGGATAACAGTAATCTTATAAATGTTATTGCTCCGGACAACGGCACAATCACGTATGCCTATGATGGTTCGTTGCCTACTAAAGCCACTTGGGCCGGTACTATCCGGGGCAGTGTGGAAGTGACCTATGATAACTTCTTCCGCGTGGATTCGCAAAAAGTCAATGGAGGCAACACTGTTACCTTTGGTTATGATAATGATGGGCTACTAACTCAAGCCGGAAGTTTAACGTTGAGCCATGACCAGCAGAATGGTTTGCTCACTGGGACGAGTATTGGCAATGTGACAGATACTTACCAATACAACGAATTTGGCGAGGTCAGCCAATACCGGGCGACCTTTGGTGGTACGATCTTGTTGGCAACTTCCTACACGATGGATAAATTAGGCCGGATTAGCAGTAAAACTGAAACCTTTAACGGCCAGACTCACACGTATGTCTATACCTATGATGCAGTTGGACAGTTGACAGAAGTCCGCAAAGACGGGATTCTAATCTCCCGCTATGAGTATGATGCCAACGGCAACAGAATTAGCTATTCCGGTCTGAACGGTTCCGTTAGTGCCAGCTACGACAACCAAGACCGGATGCTGCGGTACGGCGAAAACACTTATAAATACAGCGCCAACGGTGAGTTGCAGGAAAAGACGAATGCAGAGGGAACAACATACTATAACTACGATGTCCTTGGCAACCTGAAGGCAGTCACCCTGCCGGATGGCACGAACATTCAGTATGTCATTGACGGAGCAAATCGTCGGATTGGCCGGAAGGTTAACGGGATATTGGTCCAAGGGTTCTTGTATCAAGACCAACTCAATCCGGTGGCGGAGTTGGATGGCAGCGGGAATGTTGTAAGTAGGTTTGTTTATGCAAATGGGATTAATGTGCCGGATTATTTTATTAAGGGTGGAGTGACGTATCGCATTATTACGGATCACCTTGGGAGTCCGCGTGTTATAATTAATGTAGCCACTGGAGAAATTGTCCAGCGGATGGATTACGATGAGTTTGGGAAGGTTATTCTTGATACGAATCCGGGATTCCAGCCTTTTGGGTTTGCGGGAGGCCTCTATGATCCTATGACGGGATTAGTAAGATTTGGGGGGAGGGATTATGATCCGGAAGTTGGTAGGTGGACGGCAAAGGATCCGATTGGATTTTTGGGAGGAGATACTGATCTTTACTGTTATGTAGGAAATGATCCGGTAAACTATATTGATCTGGACGGCTTAGCACGTGGCGATTGGTGGGATTTAAGAACATATCTACCGGATTTAAAAGGTGCTAGAGAAATTGCAGAGGAAGTACTCAGGGAGGCGCAAAATACAGGTTTACCTGGTCTTCATAATGGAGAGGCTGATGCGTGGAGACATGCGCAATGGAACAAACGTATGGTTGAAGAATTAGGTTGGCTAACTGCTGTAATTGCAGGTTATGGACATGAATTGGAAGGAGCATTTAAAGGGCAACCATGGAATGAATTTTGGATGGATTTACATAATAATAGAGAGGGTAGAAGAATTGCAAATAAAAAAGACTCGTGCGGTAATGATATAACACCTTGGAATTTAATAAACGAAGGAAGGCTACGAACAATTAATCCGCCTAATAGAGGGAGTGGATGGCTATATTGAAAATGAAAATTAATGTTTTGTTATGTTTAATTCTAGTTTTAGGAACTAGTATTTTTTCAGGTTGTATTATGTCGAAGTTATATATAACTGGTGATGAAGAGGCTATTGGTGCGAAAGTTATTATTGATGGTAAAGAAATGGGGATTATGAAAAAGGGACCAAAGTTTGGTGCAATATTGATTTTAAACATATCATCAGGTGAGCATGACATTGTAATTATTAGTAAAGATGGAAAGAAAATAACGAAAAATTTTACAATAAAAGGCGAAAATTATCTTGGGGTTGATTTTGCTAATATGACAATAAGAAACTAAGGACTAAAGAATCCTAGCTTCAGATGCTGACTGTTCATCGAATTAAGCCAAAACCAGCAAAGCTCCGTCGACATATTTTTTCAGGTCTATTATCTAGATACAATATTAGTTAGTAAAGACAAGGTAATGTTAATTGAAAAACTATAAATAAAGCAACACGTGTCCCCTCTCCCCGAAAGCAATCTCATTCCGACTGCTGTGAGAGGGGACAATGATCGATATTGCTTTTTGATACTTCTTTTAATCAGCCAATGGATGGCGATTTACGTAAAAAAACCAAACGCCAAGGGAAAACTTGTTCCGGCAATGTTTGCGAAACCATCTCCGCCGCGGGCTAAACCCTCGCGGCTGGGTATATAATCTCACAAACCCCCATAAATGGGGCTGCTGGGACTAAAACTATTTGGGTGCTAAATGGATGATGAAGAGCATTTTGAGAGGTGTGAAATGAGGCGGTCTTACTATGAGGTTTATCTGCACTTTGTATGGAGAACAAAGAATTCAGAACCTTATTTATCTTTTAAAGTAGAAAGAGAGGTTTTGAACATACTTCACACTCAAACCGATCTGGAAATAATAGACCAGCCAGCCCCGGTTTAGCGGGGGTTGATTGAATTTCATAGCCGTGTGGGTTTACCCCGCGGCTATTGACATGCGATGACAGTTACGTGACTGGAAGAAACATAGAATTGGGAAGAAGGTTATCTTGTATTCCAGTCAATTAACACCCGTCGCTGAATTAGACGCTAATGGTAATGTGGTTGCTAGGTTTGTTTATGCAACTGGAATTAATGTCCCGGATTATATGATTAAGGGTGGAGTTACGTATCGGATTATCACGGATCACCTTGGTTCACCGCGTGTTATACTAAATGTAGCAACTGGAGAAATTGCCCAGCTGATGGATTATGATGAGTTTGGGAAGGTCATCCTTGATACTAATCCCGGGTTCCAGCCCTTTGGGTTTGCTGGTGGATTGTATGATAAGGATACTGGGTTAGTGCGTTTCGGGGCTAGGGATTATGATGCGGAAACGGGGAGATGGACGTGCAAGGATCCGATTGGGTTTGATGGAGAGGATACCAACTTATACAGTTATGTGTGGAATGATTCGATAAATTTCACAGATCCGGAGGGTTTAAAAGGGTTTAATTTCTGGGATCGTTTTAAGAATGGTTTAATTGGAGGTGCTTCTGGCGCAGCGTCGGGAGCAGCTACAGGAGCTGTAACTGGAGCAGTTGTTGGAACTTTTGGAGGAGCAGGCGTAGGTGCAGCTCCAGGGGCCGTAGCCGGAGCCACTGCAGGTGCTGCTGCAGGAGGTGTATCTGGGTTTATTTCAGGCTTTAGTGCAGATCCTTGTGATAGTGTAGGTGATGTAGTAAAGAGCGGGGCGATCTCTGGAGGAATTGGTGGTGCTTTTGGAGGAGGAGGTGCTGTAGCTGCAGGTTGGGGAGGAAAAGTAGCTATGCATGGTGCACACCATACTTTTGGTAATCTTGGAAAATTGCCTCATATTCAGTTTAATTGGTGGAGAAAAGGAGTTAGGGGAAGCGGCAAAGTATTAAGAATACCCTGGCCGTGGTGATAACAATGGGGAATATTATAATAACTAAAGCTGACGAAATAAATCAAATTAACGATTTTATACATGATTGCTGGTTTGATATCAACAGAATTAATACTGATGATAATTCTTTCAAGCTATATTTTACGAAATATTTGGAAACGATAAAGAAATTACAAAAAAACGGGTTTCTTCTTAAGCAATTTGAAATACCAGAGGTAGAATGCGTCTTGGAAATTCATGAAGTTAAATCCTATGAAATTATAGATACGGAAAAAGTACAGATTTATGATTTTAACAAACTAATTTTTGATCAAGAAACAAACATGATCACAATCCTAACTGGAATACCTTTGTTAATAAAAATCGAAGTTTTGAGTTTGAAAATATCTGTTAGGACTACGGATAAGGTCATCAGCAACAAGAAAATTTGGAGTTTTTAAAACACCCGTAAGAGGATTTCGGCATATTCAAGCCAAATCAACCCCTCGATCGGGAAGACAGAGATCAACTCCGTAAACTGGGCCAAAATTAAAGTACTCAGACAGCCAGCCGGAGGATGTGAAGCGGGTCAATCGCTTCACCCCACGAAACCTGGTTAGTCATCGGTTCATCATGTCGTCCCCTCTCCCGGAAAGCAATCCTATTCCGACTGCTGTGAGAGGGGACAAAGATCAATATTGCTTTTCATTATTTATTTTCTGGAGGATTAAAATGCCTCAATCAATCACCCAACGGGTCAGAGAGCTACGGAAAAACCAAACACCCGGCGAAAACATGCTCTGGCAATGTTTGCGAAACCATAAGTTGGCAGGATATAAATTTCGCCGGCAACATCCGATTAAAGTGGTTCATGACGGGGAAATCAGGTATTTCATTGCCGATTTTTATTGTCATGAAAAGCAATTGGTGATCGAGTTAGACGGTAAAATTCATGAAAATCAAAAAGAATACGACGAGTACCGGACCTATGTCATAAATCAACTTGGTATTCGTGGTTTTCGAATAAAAAATGAAGAACTAGTCGATATCTCCAGCGTCATTGCAAAGCTGAAAGCAGTTTTATACCAAAACAATAGCTCGGATAAAACATATTTCCCCTCTCACATCCTTCAAAACGGACATACGTTGCGTGAGAGGGGAGCGGCACTCAGTTTCGAACGGCACACAAGATTTGTGGAGGGGTGAGGCGAAACTAACGGGAACCGGGTGAGATACACCGGAGTGAACGGAACTTTCATCGGGACTTATGACGATCAGGACCGGATGTTAAGTTATGGAGGAAATACTTATCAATATACTGCAAGTGGGGAATTGAAGAGCAAGACCAATGCGGAAGGCACTACGGTTTATGATTATGATGTGTTGGGAAATTTGCGGGCGGTGACGCTGCCGGATGGGACAAAGATAGAGTATGTGATTGACGGGTTGAATAGGAGGATTGGGAAGAAGGTTAATGGGGTGTTGGTGCAGGGGTTCTTGTATCAAGACCAACTCAATCCGGTGGCGGAGTTGGATGGTAACAATAATGTAGTAGCCCGTTTCGTCTATGGCAGTAGAAGTAATGTACCGGACTACATGATCAAGAACGGTGCAACATACCGGATCATCTCCGACCACCTGGGCAGCCCGCGGGTTGTGGTGAATGTTGCCACCGGGCAAGTAGTCCGGCGGATGGATTATGATGAGTATGGCAAGGTGATTTTGGATACGAACCCCGGCTTCCTCCCCTTCGGGTATGCGGGTGGAATTTATGACTCTATGACAGGATTAGTCAGATTTGGGGCTAGAGACTATGACCCGGAAGTTGGTAGATGGACGGCGAAGGACCCGATTGGGTTTGGTGGTGAGGACAGTAACCTTTATGGGTATTGCTGGAATGATCCTGTAAATAGTATTGATCCTTATGGTTTATATTCATGGGATGACTTTTGGTATGATCTTGGACAATTTGCTGTTGGATTTGGTGATGGGGCATCATTTGGACTGACTAAATGGATTAGAAGTCAAGATTGGTATGGCGGTGATAGTTTTACTGATGAGTGTTCAGGAGTCTATATTGCAGGAAAAATCTCAGGTTATATTACAACAACTGTAGCTTCAAGTGCTAGTGGTGCTGCGGCAGTTAATAAAGGGATTGTAATAAATGGTCATCGAGTTATACAAATTCATAAGCATACTCTTTCCATGAAAATATTACAGAGTGCAGGTTATTCAAGAAAAGCCGCAGGTGCTTTAAGAAACACACCATTATGGCACATTAATTGGGGAAAAACTGGTCATTTTATATTAAGACGGCTTATAGGTAAATAAGGAAGTGGATTTGAAATGGAGATTGTTATTGTTTCAAAGAATCGGGTTGTTGGAATAGGTGAAGAAGATTCTGGGCTCTCGGATATAGATTATTTCTCAAGCCTACCAAACTATTCAGAGTGCTTAGGATTGATATCAAAAAAATCCTTTGATATGCTTACAGCACATCGTATTGAACAAGTAAGACGGAATATTATTACTGAAATAAAAATAAAAAAAGGTAATATTTTTATGTCTCAAAGTGAACATTTCTATTTGTATAGTATTAAGAATATTGATCCTGTACTTTATGAGGTTATTGGTTTTAATTGCATATTAAATCTTAAAGGTAATAATTATGACAGTATAGTATCTTTAAAAAACTATTTTTTCAAAGATTTTGACTTTACCAAAAATGATTTTGAACAACTGGAATATTATACAAATTATTTGATATGTAGTTATTATGAAGGCGAAGCTTCTCACATATATACAAGTGATATTATGGCAAATCAAATCATCGAAAACTTTGATGAGTTATATTTTAGAAAGATTGGTTCGAAACTAAGAGTGGAAGAATTATCGTAATTATATTCATTTACCATATCAAGTTAAACTTGGTAATAAAGCATTGAATGGTGATCTGTTATGGAAATTTGTTTAGAATATGAATGGGGTATAGATTTTGAAAAAGTAATTTGGCCTCTCATTTTAAAGAATAAAAGTATTATTGAAATTTATCTCATTAAAAGACCAACATTTTTTCAAAGAGTCTTTAAGCAAAAAAAGCATTTATTAATTTCAAATTTAGGAATGATGGATCTATTACCAGATAAAACACTTTTTGATTTAGAGATTCGAAGCTTTTATGGTGGTAATATGGATGTTATTTACAAAGTTGGGGATATGGAATTTGTTCTTGAACTATTGAAAAACATTTCTTCAGAAGGTAATCTTCTAAAAAATTACAATGACATTCCTATCGAAAAAGAGAAAGTTGAATTAGTAGAAAAATTGGTTCAAGAAAATGAAGATTCTTTATTTATGACTTTTGGTCATGATGCAGATGTTGTATATTTTTTTGAGTCAAAAAAAGATCCTAAGTTTATTAATGAAATGTTGAAAAATGAGTCCAAAGTCAAATTATGAGAAGCCCGCCTACATAAGATTTTTTCTCCAACGCCCGGGAGGGCAGTGTCAAAGAAGAAGCCGTCCATCGGATAAAAAATTCTTATATAGCATATCACAGGAAAGTATTATCGAAGAAGCCATCCGTGCTACGTCCGCTTGATTCACCCGGAGCGGCACCGTCATCCTGGCTAGCCTTAATCCGTCAGGCTTGCTGCTCCTGGAAGTCGGCTTCGCAGCCCACGTTTGGTGATCAATGTTTCGACCGGTGAGATTGTCCAAAGGATGGAGTATGATGAGTTCGGCCGCGTACTCTTCGACTCCAACCCCGGCTTCCTCCCCTTCGGGTACGCTGGTGGGATTTATGACCCTCTGACGGGATTAGTCAGATTTGGGGCCAGGGATTACGATCCTGAAGTTGGAAGGTGGACTGCGAAGGATCCGATTGGGTATGGTGGGGGAGATGCGAATCTTTATGGGTATTGTTGGAATGATCCTATTAATTTGATAGATGAAACTGGTTTTCATCCAAAATGGCCTTCATATATTCCTTTCTTTGGATTTGGATATACCCTTGGTGAAGGTTTATATCATGCATTTGGTGGAACTGATGGCCAATGTCATGATTGGAATGAATGGCGCAACAGAATGCTTATTAGTACTGGCATTACTGTAGGTACTGGATTTGCAATAAAAGCTGGTATTGCATATGCTGCAAAAGCGGCTTCTACTGCAGCAACAATAGATGCTTTGGTAGAACAAGCTAAACAACTTTATCCAAAACTAGCAGATAAAATTCATAACCATCATATTTGGCCAAAGTATCTGGGAGGGGATCCTAATGGACCCACTGTTTCAATAAATGCTGCTTACCATCAAATGATAACAAATGCTTTTAGAAAATTATGGCCTTATGGTCAAGGAGCACCAAGTGTTGAAATGGGCTAATATATAATTAAGTTCGCAATTTCAAAAAAGGGAAAAGCCATCGGGACT
>ERZ773359.1730-NODE-1730-length-29447-cov-9.415045_pt1 | contig 29447 bp, 24 predicted proteins | sample MGYA00374955_ERZ773359 | MGnify/ENA primary metagenome ERZ773359 (study PRJEB29098, sample SAMN04486028) | biogas fermenter metagenome | study: EMG produced TPA metagenomics assembly of the Biogas fermentation microbial communities from Germany - Plant 4 DNA1...
TTCATCTATTAAATTGTTGTATTGGAGGAATGTTTTAAATGGTAAAAGGAACAGTTAAGTGGTTTAATGCTACTAAAGGTTATGGATTTATTTCTACTGAAGAGGGCGAAGACGTATTCGTACACTATTCAGCAATTGAAAGCGATGGCTTCAAAACTTTGGAAGAAGGCCAGAGTGTTGAGTTTGAAATAGTACAAGGAGAAAAAGGCCCTCAAGCTACTAATGTTATTAAACTTTAAACTTAATTCTCTTTATAAGTTTATAACAGTAGCAAATCAAGCCCCTTTATTAGGGGCTTTAAATATTTAAAGTGAAGGTGAGTAATTATGAAAGATTATGTTATCAGATGTATAGATAAAAAGGGTAATATTAGACTGTTCGTTGCCAATACAACCAATTTGGTAGAAGAAGCAAGAATAACCCATAATACCTCCCCCACTGCTACAGCAGCTTTGGGAAGGGTATTGACAGGGGCTGCTATGCTAGGGTTAACCATGAAAGGAGAAAAGGATACTCTAACCCTTAAGATAAAGGGAGATGGACCTGTAGGAAGTATAATAGCAGTTGCCAACAGTAAGGGACAGGTAAAAGGATATGTAGATAATCCTTATGCAGATCTACCAAGCAGGGCAGATGGTAAGCTAGATGTAGGAGGTTTAGTAGGTAAAAATGGGCAGTTGGCAATAATAAGGGATTTAGGATTAAAAGAGCCCTATATCGGCTATTCCAATTTAATTTCAGGAGAAATTGCAGAGGATTTAGTCCATTATTTCTACCATTCTGAACAACAGCCTTCTGCAATAAATTTAGGAGTATTAGTGGATAAAGATATTTCTGTTAGAGCTGCTGGTGGATATATTTTACAGCTGTTGCCAGGAGTCAAAGATGAAGACATAGATAGGATAGAAGAGATAATCAGCAAGGCAGAACCTATATCCACCCTAATAGATCAAGGCCTGTCTCCAGAGGAGATTATGGACAATCTATTTGGAGAGTTCGATATGGAAGTTTTGGAAAAGGAGTATATTGAGTTTAGATGCAATTGTAGTAGGGACAGGATAGAGGGAGTACTGATAAGCTTAGGAAAAGAAGAGATAAATAAAATAATCGAAGAGGACGAAAAGGCAGAAGTAGTATGCCATTTCTGTAATAAAAAATATAATTTTTCAAAGGAAGACCTAATAAAATTAATCGATTAATCCCCGTGCCAATTAGAAACGGGGGTTTTTTAATAATAACTAGCAATAAGGCCCATAAATCTATTGACAATTTTAAAATAATGTTGTATATTATAATAGTGGTTTCAAAGCTTCTATCAAAAATTTGCCCAGATAGCTCAGTCGGTAGAGCAGAGGACTGAAAATCCTCGTGTCGGTGGCAGAGGTCTGCAAAACCTTTATTCCCCAGTTCGAATCTGGGTGCCGCCTCCAGAAAAACCTTCTATTATGAAAATAATAGAAGGTTTAATTTTTTATAAGGAGGAGTTGGTTAGAATATGAAAAACCCTTTTATTCCTATGAAAAAAGCAGATATGGTTATAATAGATGGAAGGGTTTCCAAGGAAATAATAGATAGATTAAAAAAGTTAAATCTAAAAATAATCCCTACAATCCCATGCAAAGATATTGCAGAGCCTGTATCATACCATCCAGATATGGTGCTTCATCCCATTAATCACTATACCTTGATGGTGGCACCAAATGTTTTTGACTATTATGAAGACAAGCTTAGTGGAATGGGTATTAAAATTATTAAGGGGGAAACCAAATTAACTAAAGACTATCCGGCGAATATTGCATACAATGTTGGTAGGATTGATGGTTTTGCAGTACATAACTTTAAATATACTGATGAGAAATTAAAGTATTATTTAAAGAAAGAGAACTTGGAATTTGTGGATGTAAAGCAGGGTTATTCCAAATGCTCTATGGCTGTTATAGATGAAAGAGCCATTATAACAGCAGATTACCCTATATACAAAGAATTATCAAAACGTGGTATTGATGTATTGTTAATCCAGCCTGGCCATATAGTTTTAGAAGGCTATTCCTATGGGTTTATTGGGGGAGCGACTGGTAACTTGTCCAAGGATGTCATAATGATTTCTGGTAGCATGAAAGAACATCCTGATAAGTTAAAAATTGAAAATTTTATTAAAAGATATAATAAAGAGATATATTGGTTAAGCCATGAAAAGATTATAGATATTGGAACTATTATTACTCTTAATTGCCAATAGAGTAACTCTTTATGTAGTATATAGACCAGTTGAGAGAACATACTAGTAACAAGAAAGGAGTGAAAAGGATATGAAGGTTCAAATAGCACTAAACAAAGATATAGACAAAGCTAGGGAGATAATTTATAATTATTTTTCTAACAAAAAAGTAAAGTTGGAGGAAAAAGCCTATCAAACAAGACATGTGTTCAATATATCTCCTGTAAAAAATAGGGCGGTCAAGAATTTCTATGATGATATTACTAATCTTATATTAGACCTAATCTTGAATATTTATTCAAGCGATTTTATATATAAACGTATAGGCATAAATTTTAAGAACTTAAACCCCAAAGAAAAGAAACAGGTAGGCAAAATTTCAGAAAAAATCCTTTTAAATGAAAATAATTTTGTTGCAGAAAAGGAATATATGAACGAACAAATAAAAAAGTATATAATGGATATGCCTTTTATTTCAATAGATGGATTCATACTGTTTAGGTTAAAGGGTTTTAATCTTCTTATAGATTTAGTTGTAGATAAAGGGATAGAGGAGTTTACCCTAGAGAAGGAATATAAAGAATTCATTAATATATTGCGGTATTTCGTTGAAGTACAGGGAGAAAAAAGCGATCTTGTGAATATAATATTCAAAAGTGGCTATTATCGATTATATGATAGGGATAATAAGAAGATAGACAATAATTTCTTTGAAGAGGTAATAAGCGAATTAGAAGATACTAACATTGGTGACGATGACATATTAATCAGCTCGTTGATAGTTTTATCCCCAAAGAATATAATTATCCATTTAAACGATGAGAAGAAATATGATGATGTGTTAAAAATAATATCCGATGTATTCCAAGAAAAAGTATTCTACTGTTATGGCTGTGAAATGTGTAATAAAAGAGTAAGAATCGAGAGGGATTCATAAAATGAAGCTTATTTTTTATATAGCTTCATTTTGTTATCCAATCTATTTGAAAAATAGGCTATAAATGATATCATAATAATAACAATTGTTAATTGGAGGTATACATATGAGTAAAAATAAGGTTAAACCATCTATACTAGCAGGATTTATGGAACTTATTCCATCTGATCAGATCCTATTTAATAAGATGATGGACACCATAAGGGAGAATTATGAAAGATTTGGTTTTTTACCAATCGATACGCCTGTAATAGAAAAAGCTGAAGTTTTGTTAGCAAAAGGGGGAGGGGAAACGGAACAACAGATATACAGGTTTACCAAAGGGGATAGTGATTTAGCATTAAGGTTTGATTTGACAGTTCCGTTAGCTAGATATGTTGCTCAACATTTTTCAGAGCTAACCTTTCCTTTTAGAAGATACCATATTGGAAAAGTATACAGGGGTGAAAAGGCCCAAAGAGGTAGGTTTAGAGAGTTTTACCAATGCGATATTGATATAATTGGCAACGGAAGTTTAGGCATTATAAATGATGCAGAAATCCCTAGTATAATTTACTCAACATTTAAGGATTTAGGATTCGATTCCTTCACCATAAAGATAAATAATAGAAAAGTATTAAATGGATTTTTCCAATGGTTAGGAATTAAGGACTCAGTTGAAACCTTAAGGGCTATAGATAAATTAGAGAAAATAGGCTTGGAGGGAGTTGTTAAGGAATTAGAAAAACTAGGATTAGATTCAACTACCATTGAAAAGATAATGGAGTTTATCCAGATAAAGGGAAGCAATGAAGAAAAAATTGAAAGCCTTAAGAAATTAAGTGTGGAAAATGAAGTCTTTAAAAAGGGAGTAGAGGAATTAGAATTAGTAAATCATTATGTGGAACTATTTGGCGTTCCTAAAGATAATTACTCTATAGACTTGACAATAGCAAGGGGGTTAGATTATTATACTGGCACTGTGTACGAAACCTTCTTGGATGATTACCCACAAATAGGTAGTATCTGTTCAGGAGGTAGATACGATAATCTGGCTGAGTATTATACCAATCAAAAATTGCCAGGGGTAGGAATATCCATTGGACTTACCAGGTTGTTTTATCAATTAAGGGAAGCTAAATTAATTGAAGCTGAGGAAAGTTCCCTTACTAAGGTTATAATAATACCAATGGAAAATTGTTTGGAAAAAGCGGTGGAAATAGGCTACATACTAAGGGAAAATAAAATCAATACTCAAATATATTTAGAAAAGGCTAAAATGGGTAAGAAATTTGGCTATGCTGATAAATTGAATATTCCCTATGTAATTATCATAGGAGAAGAGGAATTAAAGGAGAATAAATATACCTTAAGGGACATGAAAACTGGAGAGCAGTTTATGCTTACCTTAGAAGAAATATTATCTAAATTTGATGCTAACTAAAAAATTGTGAATAAGGCTTGAAGAATTGGGTATATTGTGTTAAAATAAGTAATCAAAATTTAATATAAAGACTATGACGGGAAGAGTAGGTTATTTGGACCAGCAAGAGAGAGGATTGCCGTGGCTGGAAGCATCCTTCTGGAAAGAATAACTGAAGACCGCCCCTGAGTTGAATCCCAAGCCAAAGGCAGAAGGATTTCCGCTTAAAGCGTTATATAAATTGAGTACCAATTAGGGTGGAACCACGGGAGTAAACCTCTCGTCCCTGCATTATGCAGAGGCGAGAGGTTTTTTAAATTAGATTATAATGATTATAATATGGAAAGGAGATAGATGTAGATATGGGTAAGATTAAAATAACTTTACCAGATAATTCTGTAAGAGAATACCATAAAGGCGTAACCGTATTAGAAGTGGCAAAAGATATTAGTGAAGGATTGGCAAGGGTTGCGGTAGGAGCTGTAGTAAATGGGAAAACTAAGGGTTTGCAAGAAACTATTGACGAGGATGCCCAGGTTAGGATAGTAAAGTTTGAAGATAAAGAAGGAAAGGAAATATTTTGGCATACTTCAGCCCACATAATGGCATTAGCAGTTCAGAGACTGTTTCCCGATGTTAAATTTGCCATAGGTCCAGCTATAGAAGATGGATTTTATTATGATTTTGATACAGAACACAGATTCACTCCAGAGGATTTAGAAAAGATAGAAGAAGAAATGAAAAAAATTGTTAAGGAAAATCATACTTTGGAAAGATTTATTATGCCCAGGGATGAAGCTTTGGAATACTTTAAAGAAAAAGGAGAAATTTACAAGGTAGATTTAATAGAGAGCCTCCCAGAAGACGAAGAGATATCCTTTTATAAGTTAGGTGAGTTTACCGACCTGTGTGCAGGGCCTCACTTATTAAATACCAAGAAGGTTAAGGCTATAAAATTATTAAGCATTGCTGGAGCTTATTGGAGAGGCGACGAAAAAAACAAAATGCTTCAAAGAATCTACGGTGTTACCTTTGAGAAGAAAAAGGAATTAGAAGCCTATTTAGATAGATTAGAAGAAGCTAAGAAAAGGGACCATAGAAAACTTGGAAAGGAATTAGACCTATTTACCATTCATGAAGAAGGTCCAGGATTTCCTTTCTTCCATCCAAAGGGAATGGTCATTAGAAATATATTAGAGAACTTTTGGAGGGAAGAACATGTAAAAAGAGGATATGGTGAATTAAAGACTCCTATAATACTCAACGAAAGTCTATGGAGACAATCCGGCCATTGGGATCATTATAAGGAAAATATGTACTTTACGGAGATTGACGATAACCAATATGCTATTAAGCCTATGAATTGTCCTGGCTCTATACTGGTATATAAATCTAAGATGTACAGCTATAGGGATCTTCCTCTAAGATGGGGAGAACTGGGTTTAGTTCACCGCCATGAGCTTTCTGGGGCACTTCATGGATTGATGAGGGTTAGAAGTTTTACTCAGGACGACGCCCATATATACGCTTTACCTTCTCAGGTAAAGGAAGAGATAATTGATATTATCGATCTAGCAGATTATATCTATAGCATATTTGGATTCAAATACCATGTGGAACTATCTACAAGACCTGAAAACTCTATGGGTACTGATGAACAATGGGAATTGGCAACAAACAGCTTGAGAGAAGCTCTAGAAGAAAAGGGCATAGAATATATCCTAAACGAAGGAGATGGAGCCTTTTATGGTCCTAAAATCGATTACCATCTAGAAGATGCTATAGGAAGGACCTGGCAGTGTGGTACAATCCAGTTAGACTTCCAGATGCCAGAGAGATTCGATTTAACCTATGTGGATAAGGATAATGAAAGAAAGAGACCAGTCATGATTCACAGAACCATTCTTGGCAGCATCGAAAGGTTTATGGGAATATTAATTGAACATTATGCGGGTAAATTCCCAGTATGGATTGCACCAGTTCAAGCTATAATCCTCCCAATTTCAGATAAATTCAATGACTATGGCTATGAGATTAAGAAGGAAATGGAGGAGAAGGGTCTTAGGGTAGAAATCGACGATAGGGCAGAAAAAATTGGATATAAAATAAGAGAGGCTAGACTTCAAAGAATACCATATATGCTCATAATAGGTGCAAAGGAAGTAGAAGATAGGCTTGTATCCATAAACAAAAGGGATGAAGGAGATATAGGTCAATTCAAGGTAGAAGAATTTATAGATAGGGTGTTGGAAAAGGTTAAAAATAAGGAATAAAAGGAAGGCCATGTTTTCAAAATGGCCTTCTTTTATGTTGCACAATCTATGGGCTTTTCATATATCTTAAATATTTCATCTAGCTCTTCTCCATCCATGGTTTCCTTTTCCATCAGGGTATTAGCTATATGATAGAGTAATGACTTGTTTTCATCAAGTATTTTTAATGCTTCCTTATAACAATAGTCTAAAATTCTCTTTATTTCATCCCTAAGTACCCCGTAATTGTGTTTTATATACTGCTCATCGATAGCTATAGGTCCTAAAGAGCCCATACCATAGCTACATACCATTTCCCTTGCGATTTTAGTAGCCTTATCTAAATCGTCTTTAGCTCCAGTAGTTATTTCCCTAAAAACTAATTCTTCAGCAGCTCGCCCAGCCAAGAGGGTTATTATTTTATTTATCAGCTCCCTTTCCGTCAATAGGTACCTATCTTCTTCTGGGAATTTCAGTACATAGCCTAGAGCTTGCCCTCTAGGAATGATGGAAACCTTCTGTACCATCTCAGTATTAAGTAGTTTTGCTACTAAGGCGTGGCCTGCTTCATGGAATGATACGGTCTTCTTTTCCTTTAATAGGACCGTTGGATTTTTAACCTCTAATCCTGCTAATACCCTTTCGATTGCAGCATCAAACTCTTCAATGGTAATTTTACTTTTATTTCTTCTAACTGCGATTATAGCAGCCTCATTGGCTATATTAGCTAGATCGGCTCCTGAAAGCCCATGGGTTTTTCTTGCAATATCTAATATATCTACTGATTTATCCAAAGGCTTATTTTTAGTATGGACTTTTAAAATCTGTTCTCTAGCCTTCATATTTGGATTTCCAACATAAATGTGCCTATCGAACCTTCCTGGCCTTAATAAGGCTTCATCTAACAGGTCCAACCTATTGGTAGCACCAATTACTATAACCGTTTCATGGCTGTTAAAGCCATCCATCTCTACTAATAGCTGATTTAGGGTTTGGTCCTTTTCGTTATTTGATTCCAAATTCCTCTTAGTACCAATGGCGTCGATTTCATCAATAAAAACGATACTTGGTGCTTCCTTCTTTGCTCTTTCGAATAATGATCTAACTCTTTTAGCACCTACTCCAACATATTTTTCTACGAACTCAGACCCACTAGCATAAAGAAATACGGAATTAGTTTCTCCTGCTACAGCTTTGGCTAATAAAGTCTTTCCAGTACCAGGAGGGCCATAAAAAAGTATACCCTTTGGGATTCTAGCACCCATCTTTTTATATTTGCTGGAGTTGTTTATAAAATCAATAGTTTCCTGCAATTCTTCCTTTATTTCCTCCAGTCCAGCCACATCTTTAAAGGATACTTCAGATTTATCCCTTTCCTTATTAGCTATCTTTTCGCTAGTTAATACTGAGGGAACTAATTGGGGCTTGGAATCGGATTTTATAAGATAAACCAAAAGTATTATGGTAAAGGACCAAAAAACCCATCTGCTGGTTATTTTTATTTTGTTTAAACCAAGGGATGGGTAGAGGTTATCGAATAATAGTATCGTAGAAAAAATGATGCTAATTACCAAGATTGTGAATGCTAGTCTTTTTCTTTTCAATCTATCTCCACCTTTTTATTTTTTCTAAATTATAGTGTAACCATTTACATATTTAATATAAAAGGAATTATATTATAAGTTGAAGGAATTAATTTAGAGGGATATAATAGTATTGACTATAGGTTATTGAAATTAGAGTTTTAGTCAAATATAAGCATTAAGATAGTTATTAGATTTTAAATTTATAATGAGGTGATAAAATGAAATTCTTAGAGTTGGTAGATAGCTATAAAGAAGATATTATTAAATCTACCCAGGAGATTATAAGGATTAAAAGTGTAGAAGAGGAAGCAAAACCCAATATGCCCTTTGGAGAAGGGCCTTATAGAGCTCTAGAGTTCGCACTTAATCTATGTGAGGAAATGGGGTTTGAAACTAAGAATTTTGCTGGATATGCCGGTCATGCAGACTTAGGTGATGGAGATGAGTCGGTGGGAATTCTAGTCCATCTAGATGTTGTACCTGAAGGAGATGGCTGGACCTATCCCCCTTATGGAGGAGAAATACATGACGATAAGATTTATGGTAGGGGAGCTGTAGATGATAAAGGTCCAGCTATTGCATGTATTTACGCCATGAAAGCTTTAAAGGAGTCAGGAGTTAAATTAAATAGAAAGATTAGAATCATATTTGGAACAAATGAAGAAACTGGTTGGGGTTGTATGGATTATTATTTCAAGCGTGAAAAAGCTCCAACTATGGCTTTTACACCCGATGCAGACTTTCCAGTAATCCATGGGGAAAAGGGGATTATAGTATTCGATTTGGTGAAAAAACTCTCATCTAAAGGTTGTTCAGGAATAAACATTGAAAATATTCAAGGTGGAAATGCAGCTAATATGGTTCCTGATCATTGTGAAGCAATAATAACTGCTGAAGATCCATCTATGGTGGAAGAAAAATTGAATAATTTTGTGGAAAATACCAAATACCCCTTATCTTTAGAAAGAGAAAATGGAAAGATCAAGATAATAGCAAAAGGTGTGTCAGCCCATGGTAGTAGACCAGAGAAGGGAGAAAATGCTATTTCATATTTGATGGCCTTTTTAGGAAAACTGATGGATGGAGACTGTGATATCTGTAATTTCATTAAAATCTACAACGATAGAATAGCTTTTAGACACCACGGTGAAGATATTGGCTGTGGGTTTGAAGATGACGTATCTGGTAAATTGAATTTCAATCCAGGAGTTATTAAGCTGGATGACGATGGAATAAAACTTACTATAAATGTAAGGTATCCAATTAAGAGCAGTGCTAAGGAAGTTTATGAGGGAATTAGAAAGAACTTAGAGGGAACGGGCATTCAACTGGTAGAAGGTGAATCCGATAAAAAGCCCCTATATATACCTAAGGATAATTTCCTGGTAGAAAAACTAATGAAGGTATATAGAGAACAGACGGGAGATGTGGAAAGTCAACCTATTACTATTGGAGGAGGAACCTATGCAAGAGCTATGGAAAATGCTGTAGCCTTTGGGCCAGTATTTCCCGGCCAAAAAGAGGTAGCCCATCAAAAAGATGAGTTTATCTCTATAGACCATTTGATGAAGATTACTAAAATTTATGCCCAAGCTTTATATGAACTGGCAAAATAATAAAAAAACTATTTGACAAAGGCTATGATCTAACATATAATGTTTATGGAAAATGAATATTATGACAAGTAGAAGTAGAAGTATCCGCTTCTCACCTTATGGCGAAAGCTTTTAAGGTTACAATTGATTATAGCCTATTGGTAGCATAACTATGTTACTATATAGTTTGCTATGCTTATCTATTGGTACAATAGCGGGTATTTTTCCCGCTTTTATTTTTTATAATAATTAGGAGGTGCAGTAATATTAAAGAACTTCAAATTAATGAAGAAATTAGGGAAAAGGAAGTAAGGCTAATTGATGTGGATGGAAGTCAATTGGGTATAGTGCCTATTAAGAAAGCTCTAGATGTAGCATATGATAGGAAATTGGATCTGGTGTTGGTTGCCCCAAAAGCAAAACCCCCAGTATGCAGAATTATGGATTATGGGAAGTACAAATATGAATTAGCTAAAAAGGAAAAAGAGGCTAGAAAAAAACAAAGGGTTATCAATGTGAAAGAGGTTAGAATGACCCCTAATATTGAGGAACATGACCTGAAGGTGAAAGCCAATAGGGCTATTGAATTTTTAAAAAATGGAGACAAGGTAAAGGTAAGTGTCAGATTTAGAGGAAGAGAACTAGGCCATAAAGATGCTGGAAAAGAGGTATTAGATAGGTTTAGTCAATTAACCTCTGAATATGGAGTCGTAGATAGAAAGCCTAAAATGGAAGGTAGAAATATGATTATGTTCTTAGCGCCAAAAACAGAGTAAGTAAGGGAGGTAATATAAATGGCTAAAAAGATAAAAATGAAAACTCATAAAGGAGCAGCTAAAAGGTTTAAAAGAACTGGCTCAGGAAAGATAAGAAGATATAAAGCGTATAAGAGTCACTTGACCGGTAAAAAGTCCCCGAAGAGGGTTAGAAACTTAAGAAAACCTGCATTAGTAAGTAAAGGGGATCAAAAGAGAATCGATTCATTAATTCCATAATAAAATTAGAAATAGATGTATAAGGGAGGTAGTTTAAATGGCAAGAGTAAAAAGCGGTGTAACTGCTAGAAAGAGACATAAAAAAATATTAAAACAAGCTAAAGGATATTATGGTGCTAAAAGCAAATTATATAGACCTGCTAAGCAAGCAGTTATGAAATCATTAGATTATGCATATTCAGGACGTAAACAAAGAAAGAGAGATTTCAGGAAGCTTTGGATTTCAAGAATAAATGCAGCGGCTAGATTAAATGGAATGAATTATAGCACATTTATCAATGGTCTGAAAAAGGCTAATATTGAAATCAATAGAAAAGTATTATCTGAAATGGCAATACATGATCCTGAAGGATTTTCAAAATTAGTTGAAATTGCAAAGGAAGCACTCTAAAAGTTCCGATATCGGAACTTTTTTGCTTAATACATAATAGGCAATGGCCTTTTATGGGATAATATTTACTGTTCAACAGAAAAAATTTAGGGAATTTTATAGAATGCTGGTGATAAATCTATGATTTATATTACAAGCCCATCCAATCCCACTATAAAGGAAATAAAAAGCCTTTATAGAAAAAAAGAGCGGTGGTCAAAAAATTCCTTTATAATCGAAGGAATTAAAATGGTAGAGGAATGCGTAGACAATAACTATCCTCTCTCACATATAGTCTATTGTGATGAGTTGTTTAATATAAGAGGCGCAGACCAAATATGGGAGAAAATCAAGACCCATGATCGGCTGATCAAAATATCCAACAAATTATATAGGGAAATATCCCAGTTGGAAAACCCCCAGGGTATACTGGCGGTAGCTAAGTTTAGACTTAATTCCATTGATGAAATTCTTAATAAATCTAACCCATTTATACTCCTTTTAGATCGGCTTCAAGATCCGGGGAATATGGGTACCATCATAAGGACAGCAGATGCATTTAGCATTGATGGAATAATAATATCAGAAGGTTCTGTAGACGTTTATAATCCTAAAGTAGTAAGGTCAACCATGGGGTCCATATTCAGGATGCCTTTGTATTTTACAAGGGATTTAGAAAAGATAATAGAGGAACTTAAAGATAGGCATATAAAAGTGTATTCCACTTCCCTAAAGGGGAATAAATATATACAAGATGTAAACTTTAGACAACCGTCTGCACTTATAATAGGGAATGAGTCCAGGGGGGTTTCTAAGGATTTAGAAAAATTGGCAGATCAATTGATTAAAATACCCATGTCTGGAGAAGCTGAATCTTTAAATGCAGCCATAGCTTCGTCTATAATAATGTATGAAGCCTTAAGGCAGCGTAGGCAATAGTCCTTGTATTTTCAACTTTTAGGTGCTATAATCTATTAAAATAGTCTGAATTCTAGACCTCTACTTTTAGAGCAGGTCTTGTTTTTTTCAGGAAAGGAGTAGTAGTAATATGAAAGATGAGTTAATAAGGATTAAAGAAGAAGCAATATCAGATATAAATGGTGCCAATAGGCTAGACGACTTGGAAAATGTGCGGATAAAATATTTAGGTAAAAAGGGAAAGTTAACTTTGATTTTAAGGGAGATGGGGAAACTACCCAAAGAAGAAAGGCCAGTTGTTGGTCGCTTAGCCAATGAAGTTAGGCAGGAAATCGAAAAGGAGCTTTCAGAAGGCAAAGATAGATTCAAAGAAAGGCTTAAACAGGAAAGAATTGAAAAGGAAAAAATAGATATTTCTATTAATAAAAGAACCAGGAAATTAGGACATAGCCATCCTCTCTTAAAGACCATAAGGGAATTAGAGAACTTATTTATAAGTATGGGCTTTACCGTAGTAGAAGGCCCAGAAATTGAGACGGTAGAGTATAACTTTGATGCCTTAAATACTCCGGAAAACCACCCTTCAAGGGATTTAAGCGATACCTTCTATATTACAGAAGATATTCTTCTTAGAACCCACACTTCTCCAGTCCAAATAAGGGCTATGAAGGCTATGGAGCCACCTTTAAGGATAATTTCTGCAGGAAGAACCTTTAGATTTGATGATGTAGACGACACCCATTCACCAATGTTTCATCAGCTGGAAGGATTGGTGGTAGATGAAAATATCACCATGGCCAACTTGATTGATACTATAAATATATTTGTAAAAGAATTATTTGGTGACGACATGAAGACTAGGTTTAGACCTCACTATTTTCCATTTACTGAACCCAGTGCTGAAGTAGATGTATCCTGCTTTAGTTGTAAGGGGAAAGGTTGTTCCGTATGTGATGGGACTGGTTGGAGTATGGAGCTATTAGGCTGTGGGATGGTACATCCTAAGGTCTTAGAAGTATGTGGTATAGATCCAGAAAAATATACTGGATTTGCTTTTGGAATGGGAATAGATAGGATTACCATGGTCAAATATGGCATAGATAATATAAGACTATTGTTCGAAAACGATAATAGATTTTTAGAACAATTTTAACCGGTTAGAGGAGGGAAGAAATGTTATTACCTGTAAAATGGCTGAAAGAATATGTAAACATAGATGTAGATACTAAAAAGTTAGCAGATGAACTTACCCTATCTGGTTCCCATGTGGAATCCATAATTTCCTTGGATAGGGGTATTGAAAGGGTAGTAGTAGGTAGAATAGAAAAAATTGAGAAACATGAGAATGCCGACAAGCTCTTAGTAGTAATGGTAGATGTAGGAGATGAAACCATTCAGGTAGTTACTGGTGCCGACAATTTTAAAGTTGGAGATTATGTTCCTGTAGCTCTAGTAGGAGCAAAGTTGCCCAAGGATTTATACATAGAGAGAACCGATTTTAGGGGAGTAGAATCCAACGGTATGCTTTGCTCTTTAGCGGAGTTAGGTTATGAGGATAGTGTTATTCCTAAAAATCAAAGGGATGGGATATTCATACTAGATAAAGACTATCCTTTAGGTACGCCTATAGATGAGGTATTAGGGCTAAATGGAGAGATAATAGAATTGGAAATCACTCCAAATAGACCCGACTGCTTAAGCATAATAGGTATGGCGAGGGAAGCAGCTGCAACCTTTGATAAAAAGTTAGAATTGCCAGAAGTAGCAGTAAAGGATGAAGTGGATGATATCAAGGATTATGTTGAGGCAGTAGAAGTAGATGAAGAACTCTGTAATAGATATTATACAAGGGTTATTAAGGATATAAAGATAAAAGAGTCTCCTTTATGGTTACAACTTCGCTTAATGGAAGCAGGGATGAGACCTATTAATAATATAGTTGATATTACCAATTATGTAATGCTGGAATTGGGTCAACCCCTTCATGCTTTTGATTTAGACAAATTAAATAATAAAAGGATTTTAGTTAGAAGGGCAAAAGATGGTGAAAAGATAACAACTATAGATGGGCAAGAGAGAGCCCTTAATAACTCCAATTTGTTGATTACCGATGGAGAAAGTCCAATTGGCATTGCGGGAGTTATGGGTGGAATGGACTCAGAAGTAACGGAAGAAACCACCACTGTGCTTTTAGAATCAGCAAACTTTAACGGCAAATCCATACGCTCCACCTCTAAACAATTGAATTTAAGAACTGAGGCTTCAATAAGATTTGAGAAGGGATTAGATCCTAATCTTTGTGAAATTGCTGCTGAAAGAGCATGCCAGCTTATAGAAGAGATTAATGCTGGAAGGGTAGTTAAAGGCTGCATAGATATATATAAAAATATAAAAGAGGAAAAGACTATAAAATTAAGGCCAGAAAGGGTAAATAAGCTTCTAGGAACTAAATTGTCCGTAGAAGATATGGTGGACTACCTTGAAAGACTGGATCTAAAAACTAAAGTGACTGAAAGATATTTGGAGGTAAAAATTCCTACCTATAGATTGGACTTAAATATAGAAGTAGATCTAATAGAAGAAATAGGAAGAATACACGGATTCCATAATATAGCTGCTCAGCCCTTAGTAGGGGTTTTAACAAGAGGAGAAAAACCCTATAGTAGTATTATTGCCGATAAGGTAGGTGCTATTCTACAAGGATTTGGATTAAATGAAGTCATAACTTATTCTTTTATTAGCCCTAAGTCTTATGATAAAATAAAAATAGAGGCTGATAGCCATCTAAGGAATTATATAAAACTAATGAACCCTCTTGGTGAGGATTATAGTGTAATGAGAACGACTTTAATATCCAATATGCTAGATCTATTAAGCAGAAATTATAATCATGGTGTTAAAGAATGCTATCTTTATGAAATTGGAAATGTATTCATACCTAAAGAACTGCCCTTAGAACAACTTCCCAGGGAAGAGAAAGTATTAGTTTTAGGTATGTATGGCCAGATAGACTTTTATTATTTAAAGGAAGTTGTAACAGCCTTATTTGAAAAATTAGGAATTAAGGACTTTGAATACGTAAAAGAAGAAAGCAATCCAACTTTCCATCCCAACAGAACTGCTAACATCCTCATAAAAGGAAATTCTATTGGGGTATTAGGAGAAATCCACATGGATGTAGTAGAAAATTACGATATAGATACAAGGGTTTATATAGCCCAATTGAATTTTGATGCCTTAGTAGAGGAAACCAATTTAGATAGAAAATATAAACCCCTACCAAAATATCCGGCAATCTTAAGGGATATAGCTGTGGTAGTAGACTCAGACGTGATGGTTGGGGAGTTGGAAAAGGTAATATTGGAAAATGGAGAAGGCTTAATAGAAAATATAGAATTGTTCGACGTATATGAAGGCAAACAAATCGAATCGGGCAAAAAAAGCGTCGCTTTTTCCTTGACCTATAGATCTAGCGAGAAGACATTAAAGGACGAAGAAGTAAATAAAGTCCATGAAAGGATAATTGAAGAATTAGAAAGAAGGCTAGACGCAAAGCTTAGAAGTTAATTTTTGCAAAAAAATAGAGGATTGTGGAGATTTATGTAGAATACCTACCTAAAGACGATAAAAGGGAGAGGATAAGTTATGACGGGAAAAACTAAGACAAATGTTCAGATTGACGGTCGTAACTTTACAGTAATTGGGGATGGTTCTGAGAAATATATTCATAGCCTAGCTGCCTATGTAGACAAAAAAATAAAGGAAATGGTAAATAAAAACAATAAGTTAAGTAGTTCCATGGCGGCTATTTTAGCAGCATTAAATATTGCTGATGAGCTATATAAGGCCTTGGATGAATTGGAATCCTTAAAGAGTAAATCTAAAGCGCCAATGGAAAACTATGAAAATATTTTAAATCAATTAAAGGAAATGCAAAATAAAAATGAAGAGCTTGCAATGGAATCTAATATGTATAAAGATGAACTATTAAATATGAAAAGGGAGAACGAAAGGTTAAATAGAGAAATAGAAGATTATATCAATGCAATGGAACTAAAGGAAAAGGAACTTAAGGATAGTCAAAATACCATAAAGAAACTGCAAGACAAGGTATACGATAGCCAGTTGCAGATAATAGAAATTAAAAAGGAATTGGAAGAAGCCTTAAAGTTATATGATAAGGAAAAGAATATATTTAACAAGGAGGAAGTATAACTAAGTGTTAGATAAAAAAGTAGAATTGTTGGCTCCTGTTGGTAGTATGGAAAGTCTTTTTGCTGCTGTCGAAAATGGTGCAGATGCAATATATCTAGGGGGAAAGCTTTTTAACGCAAGGCATTATGCCTCTAACTTTGGGCACGATGAATTGAGATATGCTGTAGAATACGCCCATTTAAGGGGTGTAAAGGTATATGTAACGGTCAATATACTAATAGATGATGAAGAGATGAGAGAGGCTTTAGACTATATAAAGTATCTCCATGAAATAGATGTGGATGGAATTATAGTTCAAGATTTAGGCCTTGCTAACATGGTCAGGAAGCTATTTCCTGATCTCCCTCTACATGGGAGTACCCAGATGACTATAAACAACCTACCAGGAGCTCTTTTTTTGCAAAATTTTGGATTTAAAAGGGTGGTTTTAGCCCGGGAAACCCCTCTAGATGAAATTAAAAACATCCATCAAAACTCAAAGATAGAATTAGAAGGTTTTATTCATGGAGCTTTATGTGTATCCTATTCAGGCCAATGTTTGATGAGTAGCATCATTGGTGGTAGAAGTGGAAATAGGGGCACCTGTGCACAACCTTGTAGAATGACCTATTCATTAGTCGATTATAATGAGGATAAAGTGCTTTCTAAGTCCTGGGATAAAAAATACTTGTTAAGTCCCAAGGACCTGAACACCATCGATGTTTTAGATAAAGTTATAGACAGCGGAATTACTTCATTAAAGATAGAAGGTAGGATGAAAAGGCCTGAATACACCGCTATTATAGTTAAAAACTATAGGAAAGCTCTGGATTTGGGTGTAAATTCCATCACAGCTAGAGATAAAAAGGATATATTTGATATATTCAATAGAGGTTTTACAAATGGAATAATGTTTGGAGATTTTGGTAAAAGTTTCATTTCCTATGACAGGCCTGATAATAGAGGAGGGCCAGGAGATGAACTACTTAAAAGGGCTCAAAACTCCTATAAGGAAGGTAATATAAAATTCCCTATTCAAATGGAAATAGGGATATTTATAGGGCAGCCAGCCTATCTAGATTTGACATATGAAGAATATAATATCAGAGTAGAATCGGACTTTATAGTTGAAAAGGGCAAGAAGATATCTTTGACAAAGGAAAGGGTAATTGAACAACTATCAAAATTAAATGATACAGTCTACTATATAGATAAGGTAGAAGTAGGCTTAGATGAGGGAGCATTTCTACCAATTAGTGTAATAAACAGCTTAAGACGAGAAGCTATAGGAAAACTTGATGAGAAAAGGAAGAACTTTAATAATAGAAATCCCCTTTCGGAAGAAATGTATTTAAAAAATATCAGCAATTATTTTAACTATACTAAGGAAGAAAGAAAAGTTGAAAACAAAATCTCTCTCTCTTTATTGAAAGAGGACCAATTTGAACAAATAGATTTGTCCAAATTAGATAGGATATATATAGGATTTGAGGAAGGACTAGAAAAAGCCATAAAAGTGGTGAAAGAAGCTGGCAAGGAAGCTTTTATATTGACGGATAGGATACTGTATGAAAAGGACTTGGCCAGATTAAAGGATAGAATCAAGCCGATAGAAGGCCTTTTAGATGGGATTGTAGTTTCAAATCTTGGAACCCTAAATTGGGTAAAAGACAACTTCGATTTAGATATTCATGGAGATATAGGCTTAAACGTATTCAATAGTTTTACAGCAAGAACTCTTGCAGAATATGGATTAATAAGTCTTACTCTGTCTCCGGAGTTGAATATAAAACAGATAGAAAATATATGTACTAGACACCCATTTGATTACGAAACCATTGCTTATGGCTATCTTCCGTTAATGGTAATGAAGCATTGCCCTATGTCTTTATTAAAGGGCTGCAAAGAAGATTCCAACTGTAAAAACTGTAATCTTGCTAAAGGTTATGGTTTAAAAGATAGGATGGGATTAAATTTTTATATGGAAAGAAAGGGACATACTACTACCATATATAATAGCGTTCCTTTAATGGTATTAGATAGTGTAAAACAGCTGTATAGTAAAGGAGTAAATATAATTAGGCTAGATTTTACCTTCGAAAAAGAAGGCATTAGAGAAATTCAAGAAATATATTATGGTTATGCTAAGGGTTTAGTTTCAAAAGATGAAGTGATGAAATACATTGAAGACTTTAGAAAGACAAAGGAAATAACCAGAGGACATTATTTTAGAGGAGTTATTTAATCTGAGGTGAGATTATGAATGAAAAAACCTTTCGAGTACTAGAATATGAAAAAGTCATAGATAGACTTAGAGAAAAAGCTGAATCCGAGCTAGGGAAAAGGTTAGTGGATGAGTTAAAACCCTCTACTTCTTTAGAAGAAGTAGAGAGGCTTCAAGAGGAGACTAAGGAAGCCTTGGAGTTATTGATGAAAAACGGCAATCCTCCCCTTTTTGGAATATATGACATATCTAACGAATTAAAAAGGGCAGAAATCGGTGGAAGTCTAATGCCTGCTAGCCTATTAAAGATATCCGATTCCCTTAGGGTGTCTAGAAGCTTAAAGCGATATATGAAGGAATTAAAAGAGGAAGAGACTTCAAAATTCCCAATAATTAAAGGATTAATAGATAGTTTAAGGGTTTTAAAGGACATAGAAGATAGAATCAACAAGGCAATAGTAGATGAAAATGAAGTCTCTGATGATGCAAGTCCAGTTTTAAGAAACATTAGGAGACAGATAATAAATAAGAACGATTCCATTAAGAGCAGACTAAATTCCATCATTAATTCTCCTAAATATAAGAAATTTCTTCAAGACAGCATTGTAACCATGAGGGAAGGTAGGTATGTAGTACCCATTAAGCAGGAATATAGAAGCAATTTTCCCGGTTTAATCCATGATCAATCCTCTAGTGGTGCTACCCTTTTTGTAGAACCAATGGCGGTAGTCCAGTTAAACAATGAGCTTAGGGAGCTTGAAATAAAGGAAAGGGAAGAAATAGAAAGGATCTTGAAAGAGTTGTCTGGCCTAGTAGCTGAAGAAGCAGAAACAATAAGAAACAACCAAAAAATGCTACAATTAATAGACTTTATATTTGCTAAAGCTAAACTAGCCTTGGAAATGGATGCTACTAAACCGATATTAAACGATGATGGATATATTAATATTAGAAAGGCGCGTCACCCTCTCTTAGATCCGATAGAGGTTGTTCCTATAGATATCTATTTAGGAAAGGAATTCAACACCTTGGTTATTACAGGGCCCAATACCGGGGGTAAGACGGTAACCTTAAAAACTGTTGGATTATTAACCTTAATGGCACAAGCAGGCCTTCATATCCCTGCAGACTTTAATTCTCATATAGGCGTATTCGATCAAATTTTTGCAGATATTGGTGATGAACAGAGTATTGAACAGTCATTAAGTACTTTCTCATCCCATATGACCAATATAGTGGACATACTCGATAGGGTAGGGAAGAACACCTTAGTCTTATTCGATGAACTAGGAGCGGGAACAGACCCTACTGAAGGGGCAGCGTTAGCAATGGCTATTCTAGACCACCTATTAAAACTAAACATAAGGACTATAGCGACTACCCATTATAGTCAGCTTAAAATATATGCTCTAACTACTGAAGGTGTAAGAAATGCATCTGTAGAATTCGATGTGGAAACCCTAAGTCCCACCTATAAACTGTTAATAGGGATACCTGGAAAATCTAACGCCTTTGAAATATCTAAAAGGCTTGGGCTACAAGATTATATAATAGACTATGCCAGGACATTAGTCTCTAAGGAGAGTGTAGAATTTGAGGATGTGCTACAAGCAATAGACAGAGATAGAAGGGTTATTGAAGAAAATCGATATGAAGTAGAAAAGCTTAGGGAGGAAGTTGAACAACTTAAAGAGGAGCTGACTAGGGAAAAAGAGAAAATCAAGGAAAGAAGGGAAAAGATAATCCTTAAAGCCAAGGAAGAGGCCAGGAATATACTAAGGGCTGCAAAAAAAGAATCGGAGGAAATTATCGGTGAATTAAGGGATATTTCCCTTCAAATCGAAAAGGATAAAAACAAAAAAATACAACAGGCCCAAGAGAAGTTAAAATCCAGCTTAGATAGCATAGAAAGTTCTATTTCTGAAAATATATTAAATGTCAAGTCCAAAGAAGTACCTAAAAACTTGAAGGTAGGAGAAACAGTAGAGGTATTATCATTAAACCAGAAAGGGCATGTGTTAGAACTTCCCGATGAAGATGGAAATGTTCTAGTACAGGTAGGAATTATGAAGGTAAATGTCCATGTTTCAACCCTAAGAAGAGCAGAAGAGATAGGTTTAGAAAAAACAAAGACTAGTACTAAAAAGATTATTAAGTCTAAATCCGCCACAATTAAAAATGAGATAGATCTAAGAGGCAGAACCTTAGACGAGGCTCTCCTAGAGCTAGACAAATATATAGATGATGCATTTATTGCAGGAATAAAGGAATCCTATATAATACACGGAAAGGGAACTGGCGTATTGAGAGAGGGAATACAGTCTTATGTAAAAGGGCATAGACACATAAAAAGTTTTAGAACTGGAAAGTATGGAGAAGGTGGCGATGGAGTTACTGTTATAGAATTTAAATAGGCCTTGAATTATTTAGATAATTAATGTATATTATAGATTGAAAGTGAATATAAGCCTATGACGGGGAGAGTAGAATATATCTCTTTGTATCAGCGAGCTGGGATGGTGGAAGCCAGTACAAAGCTATATTCGAAGAGGACCCCGGAGGTTATATCTGAAACTTTGAGTAGGATATTACGCTAGTCGCGTTATAAACTTCGAGTGGGCCAATGGCCAACAAGAGTGGTAACACGGGGTAGCTCTCGTCTCTTAATGGGATGGGAGCTTTAAATATTTAAAAAGGGAGGTAATAAAATGCTTGATTTTAAGAAAGAAGTTGTAAATTCTCTACATCAGGCTATTGAAGGATTAGAGAAAGAAGAAATTGAATCCTTAGTTGAAATTCCACCAAATTATGATATGGGGGACTATGCTTTTCCATGTTTTAAGCTAGCAAAAATCTATAGGAAGGCTCCTAATTTGATTGCAGAGGAAGTAGTAGAAAAAATCGAGAAGGGTGAAATTTTTGAGAGGGTAGAAAATGTAGGGCCCTATATCAATTTCTTCATAAACAAGACTAAAATGACCGAAGTTGTTTTAAAGGCTATAGCTGAAGAGAAAGAGAAGTTTGGCTCTACAAATATCGGCAATGGAAGAACTGTTTTAGTAGAATTCTCCTCTCCTAATATAGCCAAACCTTTCCATATTGGCCATATTAGGACTACTGTAATAGGAAATGCTATCGAAAAAATATTTAAATTTCAAGGTTTTAATACTGTAAGGCTTAACCATTTAGGAGACTATGGTACACAATTCGGAATGCTGATTGCAGCCTATAAAAAGTGGGGAGATACTGAGGTAATAGAAAAGGATCCTATAAATGAGCTATTAAAACTATATGTGAGATTTAATGCAGAAGCAGAAAAAGATGAAGAATTAAGGGATGAAGCAAGATACTGGTTCAAAGAATTAGAAGAAGGAAATGAAGAAGCCTTTGAATTATGGCAGTGGATTAGGGATATAAGCTTAAAGGAGTTTAATAAGGTATATAAGCTTTTAAATATAGAATTTGATTCCTATGCAGGAGAAAGTTTTTATTCCGATAAAATGGATAGGGTAATCAAAGAATTAGAAGAGAAGAATCTGCTAGAGGAATCAAGAGGAGCCAAAATAGTTGATTTAGAACCCTATGGGATGCCACCGGCCCTTATCCAGAAAAGCGATGGTTCAACCCTATATATAACTCGGGATATAGCAGCGGCCATATATAGAAAAGAACACTATGACTTTTACAAAAATATTTATGTAGTAGCATCTCAACAAAATCTCCATTTTAAGCAGTTGATAAAGATTGTAGATTTAATGGGCTATGATTGGGCTTATGATTGTGTCCATGTTCCATTTGGAATGGTAAGCCTTGAAGATGGAACCCTATCAACTAGAGAGGGCAGGGTGGTATTTTTAGAAGATGTACTAAATAAAGCCATTGAAAGTACGCTAAAGATTATAGAAGAAAGGAGTCCAGAGCTGGAGAACAAAGAGGAAGTTGCAAAAGAAGTAGGAGTTGGTGCAGTAGTATTCCAAGAGTTATTCAATAACAGAATAAAAGATTATGTATTTAGCTGGGATAGAACTTTAAGCTTTGAAGGAGAAACTGGTCCATATGTTCAATACACCCATGCTAGAGCAAATAGCTTATTAGAAAAGGGAGAGTTTGATTTAAAAGAAGAAATCGACTATAGTCTTCTTAAAGAAGAGGATGAAGTTAACTTAATTAGGCTTTTATATAATTTCCCCGAGGCAGTTTTAGATGCCTTAGAAAAATATGAGCCTTCCTTTATAACTAGACATGTAGTAGAAGTTGCAAAAGCCTTCAATAAATTTTATAATAGTTGCCCTATATTATCTGCTGATGAAGAACTTAAAAAAGCTAGATTGAACTTAGTTTATGCAGCAAAAACAGTCATAAAAACGGCCTTATCCCTACTGGGTATTGCAGCTCCAAATAAGATGTAGGAGTAGATATAATGAACTTAGAAAGAACTATCTTTCCTCTGATGGTAGCCTTCAATGAAGATTTTAAGAAAAACAAAGGACCTTCCCACATAACCGATTTAATTTTAATAACCATTAAATCCTTAATACCATCAGAGGAATATGTAAGAGTGGATATAGATTATACAAGATACAAAGAAGAGCTCAAACTTTGGAAATACTATAAAAATGGAGACAATCCCTCTTTATTGAATGTACTGGGTAAATTGGATTCAGTCATCTATTGGAAAGGAAAGGACGATACCCTATATTATCGCCTTATACCCATAATATTGGCAAATAAAAATTTTGACTTTATAAGAGAAGAGGTAGTCAAAAATATCCTATTTACCACTGGGAATATAGAGCTTTTAATAGAGGGGTTGCTCATATCTAAACTGATCGCTTATCTTTTAAACAATAAATCGGATATCATAGATGATTTAAAAGATGAGGTTATCCATCTTGCTCAAACTGAGTTTTTACAAAAATATAAGCCCTTTTTCAGGGCTCCATTTGAAGAGTACCCAGGCAATTTTTCAGTTGAGTTCGAACAAAACAGGATTTTTGCACTTAATACTTTAAACTCAGTCTTTTCCCCAAAATATAAAGCCCTTGAAAGGGCTATAAGGGCATTAGATGGAAAGAGGGATTCGGATAGGATTTTAGATGTAATAGTTGCCTATTATAAGGATTCTAAAGAGGATTATAGCATCCAATTAGATAGATATTATTTTCAATTAGGCCAATATATCTACAATTTAAGGAATGGAAGAATCGATCCAAAGCTATTAAAAATTGATAAATACCATCTGCCCGACATATTCCAGTTTAAAGAGGGAGATGTGTTTTATCATTCCCTATTAAATAGGTCGCAAGTTATAAAACGAGAAGATTTGCACAATAAGACTATAATCCATCTTAAAACTAAATCCGGCATCTATACGCTTGTTAAAGATTGATACCTTCCCGATGGGAAGGTTTAAATTTATCTATTTAAATATTGGACGAATTCTTCCTCGGTAGTATCGGCTAAGGCACTTAACTCCTTTAGAATACTATTTTTTAGCTCTATAAAGGCTTCAACCTTGGTATGGGTACCAGTATATTCTAAGGCTTCAATAATCATCAACATATCTTCCTTAGACATTTCTTGGATTGATATTTTGTCGAATTCTCTCATTTAATAACCCCTTTCATCAATTATTATCCATAATTCTATCATATATCATATAATATTCTATATCTTTTTCAAAAAACCTTCAATACGACAGAATAAGACATATTAGAATTTTTTCTAAATTGACTACTTATGGTGTACGATTAATCCCATTATGCTATAATGGAGATAGTTTATGAAGAGAGGTAGAAATATATGAATATAGTACTGACCACATTAAATTCAAAATATATCCATTCAGCTTTGGCTATTAGATATTTAAAATCATATACTCAAGATTTGACTCCAATGAAATTGATGGAATTCACCATCAATCAAAACATAGATTATATTGCTGGAGAAATATATAAGGCCAATCCAGATATTTTATGTCTTTCCACATATATCTGGAATAGAAATGAAACATTAAAGATATGTGAAATACTAAAAATGGTTAAGCCAAATCTAAAAATAATTTTAGGTGGACCAGAAGTATCCTTTGATGGGAAGGATATTTTAAAAGACCATCCTTTTATAGATTTTATTGTCTACGGAGAAGGAGAGAAAAGCTTCAAGGAGCTAATAAAAATCTTCTTAGATGGCAAACAAGATTATAGCAGGATAAAAGGAATTATCTATAGAGTTGGCCATAATATAATCCAAAACCCTCCTATGCCCTTAATTAAAGAGTTGGATTCTATTCCATCTCCTTATAAGGGTTTAGATGGCAGCTTTAAAAACAAAATAGTATATTATGAAAGCTCTAGAGGTTGTCCATTTAACTGTCAATTTTGTCTGTCTTCTACTATTAAAGGAGTTAGATACTTTAGTTTAGACCGAGTTAAGGAGGACCTTGAAAGACTTATTAAAGCTCAGGTAAAACAGGTAAAGTTTGTAGACAGAACTTTTAATGCTAACAAGAGATATGCTATGGAGATTATGGATTTTATTATGGATAAGGATCCGAAGGATATGAACTTCCATTTTGAAGTCACAGCCCATCTACTGGATAGGGAGATGTTAGATTTTATAAAACAGGCAAAAGAAGGGCTATTTCAGTTTGAAATAGGAGTACAATCTACCAACCCAAGGACTATTAAGGCGGTTGGAAGGACAACAGATTTTCGGAAATTAAGTAAGGTTTGTAAGGAGATTAAATCTTATAATAACATACATCAACACCTAGATTTAATAGCTGGTTTACCCTATGAAGATTATAATAGTTTTAAGAAGTCCTTTAACGATGTGTATGATTTAAAACCTGAAAAGATTCAATTAGGTTTTTTAAAACTATTAAAAGGGTCTGGTTTAAGAAGGGAAAAATCAAAATATAACTTTAAATTTCTAGACCAACCACCTTATGAAGTCTTGGAAAATGATTATATAAGCTATGAGGAAATGTTAAAATTAAAAGGAATAGAAGATTTGGTAGAAAAATATTATAACGAAGGTTATTTTGACAATTCCCTAGAATATTTAATAGAAAACAATTACCAAACGGCCTTTGACTTTTTTGAAGACTTTCTATATTATTGGGAGGAAAACAAATACCATACCCTTTCTCATAGTAAGAATAACCTTTATAAAATACTATTAAGCTTTTACAGGGAGAAAGGTTTTAAAAATCCAATAATATTTAATGAGCTTATAAAATATGATTATTTATTTAATAATGGCCCCAGTATTCCGAAATTTATAGACAGGGATGAGGAACAAATTGTTAAAAAACATAAGCATAATATATTAAAGGATGAGAGATTGCTAAGTAGCTATCTAAAACAATATATAGACTTACCCACCAAGGAGATAATAAAAAGAGTTCATATTGAAAAATTTCGGATAGATGTTTTGGAGTTGATGAAAAGGGCCTATAATTTGGATGATAACCTAAGTAAGTCTTCTTATATACTGTTTGATTATCAGGATGGGCCTCTTATCAGGTGTAAGACTTATGATATAACCAAGTTTATAGAGAGGGAGGGAAAGTTTTGAACTTTTTTCAAGATATAGTATATGTTAATAAAATCAGCTTGAAGAAGACCTTAAATAGCTTTGGTAAAAATTGGATTATTGCCTTTACAGGCTTTGTTTATATGCTTATCAATATGCTGATGCTTCTACTTGTCAGCACCCTTTTTTCAGGTGTACTTTCTATTTTAGCTGGTTTAGTAATAGCCATAATAATGAGTAGCCTTATATCCAACTATCTATATCTACTATTTAATATAATTAATTATGATCGAATAACTTGGTATGATTTTAAAGACGGGTTTAAATTTTTTCTTTGGAAGGTATACGGTATATTCTTTATTTATTGGATAGGCGGTTATCTCTTATCTTCTATTATTGCTATTTTAGGTATTAATCCCAACTTAATAAGCTTTATAATAGGGATTATCATAGTAGTATGCCTAAATCCACTACCAGAGACTATATATCAGAAGTCTTTATCCTCAGGAGAAAGCCTTATGTACACTCTAAACTTCATGAAAGAAAATTGGATTAACTGGTTAATACCCAATATAATTTTTAACTTACTATTATATGTTTTTACAGATAATTGGACCTTTAATATTTTTACTACACATTTAGACTTTAATTTCGGCCTGACGGCAGAAGGGCTAATACTTTATATTGTAGGTCAGGTGTTGTTTTCTTTTATGATGATCTACAGAGGTCATCTTTACAAACTTCTAAGTACAAGTACGCCAAGAAAAAGAATGTATATGAATAAATTTTACGATTAAGGTGATAAGATGAAAACAATAGATAAGCATTTCTTAAAAAAAACAGAAAAGGTCTCTTTTATCCAATTAAGGAAGGGAACTAAAATCGATGTGGGTGATTATACTATCGATGATGACATTCCCCTTCCCATTATAACCGATACCCTAATAAAAGAAATTAAAGAAGGAAAACTCCAAGAGGAATTACAAATGTCCCATTTAGTTGATGGCATAATCTATATTTTGGGGGTAGACAAGGAATTTAAATACACGGAAGAATACAAAAAAATACTCTATAACTATAATCCTAATATTGAAGATTACATTCTCTACAAAGGATTTAATTATGTAGAAAAAAACAGCTTAGAAGATGCATCAATTTTATTCAGAGCTTTGGTAAATTTAAACCCTCATAATGTGGAAGGGCTTTTTAACTATGCCTTATCTTTAGAAAATATCAGTAAGGAACTTATTGATAGAGATAAAAAAGATGAAGGTGAAGCCTTTCTACTAGAAGCTACTAATCTAATGGAAAGTATTTTAGATATAGAAGAGAACTTTTCATTAGCCTACTATAAATTAGGCTATTACTATAGATATTTTCAGCAATTCCAAAAGGCTAAGCTTATATGGGAAAAATACTTGAAGTTAGATGAGGATGCAGAACGCTTAAATGAGATTAGGGAACAGTTAGAATTAATAGAAGATGATGCCACCTTTGAAGAAGGTGTAAATTATTTAACTATGGCTCAATATGATAAAGCCTTGGATAAGTTACTACCATTAACCCATAAATATGAAGAATGGTGGAATATATTCTATTTAGTTGGACTTGCTTACAAGGGCTTAGGAGAGTATGAAGAGGCTATTGAATTCTTATATAGTGCTTTAGACTTAGGTGGATTAGATGTAAATGTATATAACGAATTGGGAATTTGCTTATACTTGGTAGGAGATATAAAAGAAGCCATTGATATTTTCAATAAAGGAATAGAAGGAAATGACAGGGATTATTGCATAATATTCAACCGGGGATTAGCCTATTTAAAATTAGGACTCATGGACAAGGCCAGAAAAGACATAGAAAAGGCCTACAAATTAAATCCTGATAATGAGGTAATCAAAGAACATTATTTAACAATAAAAAATAATTTATAACAAATAGGGGGGCATGCCATGAAAATAGATAACTTAAATCAATTATTAGAGGTTAGGCATACCAATAAAATGAAATTAGCTGTAATAGCTAGTCACGATGAGGGAGTGTTAGAGGCAGTAGTTAAAGCTAGTGAAAGAGGAATCGTAGAGCCTATTTTAATTGGAGACCAGAATAGGACTAGGGAAATTGCTAATCAACTAGAAATAAAGGTGGATAGATACGAAATCATCCATGAAGAAAATCTGGAGAGGGCTGCTGAATTAGGAGTAAAACTCATAAGAGAAGGGAAAGCAGACTTTATTATGAAGGGGCTAATAGATACTTCTACCCTGTTGAAGGCTGTATTAAATAAGGAATGGGGGCTTAGAACTGATAGCTTATTAAGCCATGTAATGGTTTATGAGGTTCCTAGTTATCATAAATTGATTTACTTAACAGATGGAGGAATGAATTTATCACCTAGCACAGAACAAAAAGTTAAAATAATTGAAAATAGCGTAATCGTAGCAAAAGCATTGGGAAATGAAACAGTTAAAATTGCTTGTTTAGCTGCAAAGGAGAAGGTAGACCTAAAGATGGATGCGACAGTCCAAGCTATGGAATTAAAAGAGAAATACTTAAATGGGGAATTTGAAGATGGGGTTATAGTAGATGGACCTATGGCATTAGATTTGGCCGTATCTAAAGACTCAGCAAAGATAAAGGGATATAGAAGTGATGTTGCTGGGGATGCTGATGTATTATTAGTCCCTAATATTGAAATGGGAAATGGTATAGGTAAGAGCATTACCTATTTTGCAGGCGGGAAATCAGCTGGAATAATTATGGGAGCCAAGGTGCCAATAGTATTGGTTTCAAGAGCAGATACCTATGAAACAAAATTATATTCAATAGCGTTAGGAAGCATAATTTCTAATTATATAGGTCAGAGTAATTAGGATGAAGAATATTTATATTGTTATGGATGGCACTTTGCAATTATATTTATATACTTTTTAGATAAATAATTTATAATTTAAAGATAAACAAAGCATTTTTGCAAATTATAAAGAAATCGACGAAAAAACAAACTATACAGTCAAATGTAAACTTTGAGTCTGTGTCGAAAATGTGTTAAGCTATCAATTGTCGTCAAAAAAACATCCAATTGAACTTGGAACAATTATTAAGGTTTATTAAAAAACATATTGACAACAATTCAAAAATATGCTATGCTAATAGAGCATTGCAAATGAACCTAGACAACTAAACAGTGTGAAGTACTTTGAGTAAGAAGTCAGACAAA
>ERZ773359.1731-NODE-1731-length-29417-cov-34.910939_pt1 | contig 29417 bp, 20 predicted proteins | sample MGYA00374955_ERZ773359 | MGnify/ENA primary metagenome ERZ773359 (study PRJEB29098, sample SAMN04486028) | biogas fermenter metagenome | study: EMG produced TPA metagenomics assembly of the Biogas fermentation microbial communities from Germany - Plant 4 DNA1...
CTAGACATACATGGGAGGTTCCAGGAGTCAAAATTGAGGACAACGGAGATGTGACCTTCTCCTTCTATGCACCCAATGCAAAGGAGGTTTTTGTAGCAGGATTTATGGGATCTGCCATGACCAATAAAAAACGTAAGATGACCAAGGGTGAGGATGGTTACTGGCGGGTTACAGTTAGTGATATTCCTCCAGGCTTCCACTATCACGAATATTTTGTAGATGGGACTTGTGTAGTTAATCCCCAAGCTCCTGTGGGTTATGGATCACACAAGGTTGTAAATTTTTTCAACAAACCAGAGGAAAGTGATTTCTATATCCTTAAGGATGTTCCACATGGGACGGTACGTATGGAGCATTTTTATTCATCCGTTACAGGAAGGTACAGAAATTGCTGGGTATACACCCCTCCAGGATATGATGAGGATACGGATAAAGAATATCCTGTGCTATATTTGCAGCATGGGGGCGGAGAAAACGAAACCGGTTGGATATGGCAAGGAAAAGTTAATTATATCTTAGACAACCTTATTGCTGAAAAGCAATGTCGTCCTATGATTGTAGTAATGAACTCTCTCTACTGCCCCAACTATGAAAAGGAAGAAGAGTTTCTTGCAGGAGACTTTGATTCCATGCTTATAAAAGATTGTATCCCATTTATAGAAAAGAAGTTCAGAGTAGCTAAAGGGAATGAAAACAGGGCTATGGCAGGGCTGTCAATGGGAAGCTACCAAACCACTATGACAACCATGCGACATCTGGGATATTTCCCTTACATAGGTATATTTAGCGGAACCATAGAAAGACGCTGGTACTGTGATTTTGACTACTATAAGAACTTCGAAGATCCAGAAAGCTTTAACCAAAAGGTCAAACTATTCTTCTTCGGCTATGGGGAGCAGGAAGAAAGAATTGTAAAAGGGCTTGGAAAAGATCTAAAGATGTTTGACGAAAAGGGTATTCGCTATATGTTGTATACCTGCCCAGGTTATCACGAATGGACTGTTTGGAGAAAATGCCTCAAAGAATTTGTAAAGCACATTTTTAAAGAATAGAAAAATATATTCTATTTGGAGGTTGATATTGTTATGAAGCAATTGGGCAATAGTGGAGTTAAGGTATCGGATCAAATTCTGGGCTGCTGGGTAATGGGAGGAACTTATTGGGGCGGTGCAGATGATAAGGATTCTCTCGAAGCAATTATAAAAGCTTATGAGGGAGGCATTAACAGTTTTGATACTGCATACGTATACGGAAGAGGACGTTCAGAGAGGATAGTAGGAGAGGCAGCAAAATCAATGCCGCGGGAAGAAATAACTGTTATAACAAAGCTATGGAAAACGGATATGGAAAAAGACAGAGTTATTCCTGCTTGCGAAGATAGTCTTAGGCGTTTAGATATGGACTATATAGATGTTTACTTTATACATTATCCTTCTGATACAGGTGTACCCATCGGTGAAACTATGGAACAAATGATGAAGCTCAAGGAAAGCGGAAAAATCCGTTGCATTGGTCTATCCAATTTTAATTTGGAACAAATGAAAGAGGCAGTACAATATGGCGAAGTAGATGTTATTCAGCCATGTTATAGTTTAGTTTGGCGTGAGATTGACAGGGATGGAGTGCTGGATTACTGCATTGAAAACAACATTGGGGTAATATCATATTCTACACTGGCACAGGGTATTCTTACTGGGAAATTTGATGAGAATACTACATTTCCTAGTGATGATGGAAGAAGCCGCGCCCCTCTTTTCCAAGATGGATATTATAAGGGAGCTCTTAAGGTTGCGGAGCAATTAAAACCCTTTGCTGAGAAATATGATAAGACCATTGCACAGGTTGCAATTAACTGGACTATGCATAAGGAAGGTATTACTGCACCTATAGTAGGGGCTAGAAATGCTAGACAGGTTGAAGAGAATCTAAAAGCTTCAGGCTGGAAGCTATCGGAGGAAGATTGGCAAAAAATTGATGAGTTTAGCAAGGAATATGCCTACAAGCTGCCCAAATTCAGAAACTTCTTTGATGCTACTATTGTAGAGTAAAGTTTTTAGGAGTTTATATTAGGAGCGTATATATCATTTGTTTTGTAGTCATGATTGATTAGAGTAACTATTGAATTAGGGCTGTTGCTAGGCTAGATTAATTAGCTTTGCAACAGCCCTATTGTTTATTCTTTATCAGCCGTTAGTGAGTTCATTTTGTGATGTGGTCACTCTATTGTATATGGTAAATCCTATGCATCCTAGCAAGACCAAAAGTACACAGAAGTAAAACATTGCTTTATAACCGTAAGCATTGGAATTTGCCCCTCCAATCATCGGTCCTATTCCTTGACCTATATCCGCTCCTATGTAATAGGTAGCAGCTGCCACCCCGCTCTTAGCAGGATCCAGCTTTTTAAGGCAGGTTGCCTGTATGGCGGGTTGAGCGGAACCTTGACCGAAGGCTTTTGCTACAGCGGCCAGCAATACTACAAAAAGCCCGGTTGCATGGGCTAGGAGGATATTTTGCAAAGATACCAAAAGGAAGGCTGGATAGAGTATGAAAGCCAATCCTTTGGAGTCGGACAACTTTCCTGATAGAGGACGTACTATAAATAAACATATAGATACTACAGTAAAATAAGGCCTATATTCTTAATATCTCTTTCTTCTCCTAGAAGAATTAAAAATGAATTTACAATGCCGTTCATAAATGAGAAAATACCTCCAATTAAGGCTAAGGGTAAAACTTTAAAAGATATTAAGTCATCAAGAGATATTTTCCTTCTATTATTCCCTGAGGCTGATAAGTTTTCTGCATATGATAAATCTGAAGAAGTAACCTGTGAGTATGGAATTTTAGTAATGAGAATGGATGAAATAATGATTAGGATACCAGCAAACAAAAAATTGGTATTATATCCAAATTTATTTGCAATAAAAATACCTATATTAGGCCCTAGTGCTGTTGCTATTATGTGGGTTATGCCGTGATAACCAATGCCTTCACCTAGGTGTTTACGGGAAACGATGGATGATATCAGGGCCACAGTTGCTGTTCCGCTTACTGCAAAAGCCAGTCCATGTATTATTCTGCATATAATCAAAAGAATAACACTTTTAGCTACTGAATAGCCAAGTGAAGCTATTCCCATTACTAGAGTGGCTGCAGAAAGAACATACTTTTTATTTAGTCTGTCAACCACGACCGCTCCAAAAGGTCTGCCTACCAACGCTGTTATAGAAAAAAGCCCCGCAATTATCCCTGCAACCCCAAGAGATGTACCAAGCAAGGTAGCGTATTTTGAAATTGTTGGATGTATCATGTAAAAGGATGTAGAAGTTAGTGTGCCAAGAGTTATAAGAGATATATAAGTTGGAGTCCATAAACTATCATCAGTTTTATTCTTTATCATATACCACATTCCTTTACTATATATTAATTCAAATTATCTATATTATTATCGTATTAATATTTTTTTCAATGGCTTCAAAGAAGGTGTATAGGGGCATACTTATTAACTCTAACTTTATAAATATTACCAATAATATTTATAATTGTCAAATCGTTTTAGCAAAGTTAAAATAAGGCTTGACAAACATCTTTTGTGGATATATTATAAACTTAAGTATACAGCTAAATCGTTATTGCTATCTGTCTTATTGTTATTATTGCAATTCTTTTATAGAAAGGGGTCGATCTGCCTATGGCCATTCATTTTAAAGAATACACTATAGGTAAACACCAAAGAAGCGCTTTTATATACACACCGGACAAACCATGGAACTGTTTTACCAAACCATCATCCGTTGTAATTTTAAGAGACGATGATCAAGAAACATCTGTTAAGAAGTTACTGGGCATGGGATTAACTGAGCTGGCAGATAAATACCATATCATATTTATTTTTCCCAATCCCACAGAGAAGGGCTGGAATATAAATCTTTCTTCAGATATGCCCGATGATGTTGAATTCTTAAAAACTATTAATCAAGACATTGGAGCAGGTATTGTAGGATATGAATGGCGGGTAATGCATGATGCTCGTTACCTCATAGCTGTAGGTCAAGCTTCATCTGTAGCAGCTGCTTATACCACCCTTCATCCGGAGCTTACTGCAGCTGTTGCTTTAGTAGCTGGAGATAGTGTTCCTGAAAGTATAAGGGATGCCCAAAACCTCTCAATGCCTTCAATGTTGTTTAACTGTTCAGAAGCTATCATATCTCACTATAGAAGAATAAATAACACTGACACTCAAAATGTAATAAATGATTCTATTATCACTTATAAAGATTCTACACATCCCTTTCATCAGGTAACGGTGGTAAAGGGAGAAATAAAGGAACTGACAGCCACAATTATTTATAAAATCTGGTATGATTTATTCTATAAGGTAAGAAGAATTAATACCAGTCCTATGGGAAATATATGCAGAAGAATTAACTTTGAAGAATGCCGCTTTATTATGCATTTAAACGATGACAGATTAGGTGACAATGCAGGAATACCCCATAGCTGGATGGAACATGTACCTCAATCGGTTCTAGATGATCCTAGCAAACCAGTACCACTGCTTATATTCAGTCACGGAGCCACAGACAATCCCATGAAAGCAGCGGATATGAGCAAATGGCATGAGATTGGTGAACGTGAAGGGTTTATTACCGTTTATCCTCTAGCCACCAACGGTGTATCCTTTAATCTTAATCTGGATCCAGATGAACCAAGTGATGTGGAATTTTATCTGGCACTAATTAAGTATCTAAAGAACAAATACAATATTGATGATTCAAGAGTTTATATATCAGGATTTTCCAATGGTGCTGGAATGGCACAGGTTATGGCACTGCTTCATCCTGAAATTTTTGCGGCCATAGCTCCAATAGACACAATGTGGCCTTATGTTAAGGCAGGTCCCTTTGCCCCAGAAAAATTTGATTTTTCCAAGAATTTAAGACCTATTGAAATGGGACTAGAATTGCAGAGAAGGTATAACTACCGTATGCCTGTATGGTATGTCTATGGCACTAGAGAAATGGAATATCCCATTTATAAAGGGGTAGGACAACAGTATCAGTATGATGCATGGAAAAAATACAATAATATTCCTGTAAAACCTACACCAGAAGAGCCATTAGATAGCGAATGCAGCATTGGTGTTGAAGGGGATAAAGTAGAAGTTATTTATCCATGTGCCCAGGATCCAGAATACAAGTATTCTATACATAAATTTTATAGTATAGATGATCACAAAAACTATTACAACTTGGCACTAGCTCATGGCAAGGGACATGATGTACATTATGTAGATGCTGAACTGGCCTGGCAGTTTATATCCCGATTTAGCCGAAATCCCGACGGAACGTTAAACGATAGGGAGGATTCCTACTAGTTTATCCTAGATAAACTAGTAGGAATATTTCATATCTACTCTTTATATCTTTTTTGATTGCATGTGTCACAAGTAATAATTCTTATAATTAAATACGATACTAGTAGGATATCGATACCATATAAATACGATATAGTAAAGGAAGACCTCTATGCAAGTATTTGTTAAAGACAAAGAATTCTACAAAAAAATAGCAACCATTGCAATCCCTGTAACCTTGCAAAGTCTTATTAATATAGGAATAAACATGGCAGATACTATTATGCTAGGATACTTTGGAGAAAGTCAATTGTCGGCCTCTTCTTTGGCCAATCAGTTTTTAAGCCTTTTCCATATCCTGTGTATGGGTATAGGCGGTGGGGCAGCTGTTATGACTGCACAATACTGGGGAAAAGAGGACATATTGTCATTAAAAAAAGTTATAACCTTGATGCATCGAGTTATTTTTACTGTAGCAGTTTTTTTTACGATAATTACTTTATTTTTTCCCGGGCAAATTATGAGTATTTATACACCGAGTCCCGAATTAATTGAAAAAGGCAAGGAGTATTTCTCCTATATGGCATTTACTTATATTTTTTTAGGCTTATCCTTAACCAGTACCATAGTGCTTCGCAGCTTTGGTGCAGTGAATATACCCCTTTACAGCTCCCTTGTTAGCTTGATTATCAACGTCTTTTTAAATTGGATATTTATATTTGGAAAGTTGGGAGCACCCCGTATGGAAATAGCAGGAGCTGCTTTGGCTACATTAATTTCCCGGATCTTTGAATTTGCTTTTATATGTGGTTATCTTTTCTTCTTTGATAATAAGGTAAAATATCGAATAAAGGATATTACAATGCAATGTAAAAGCATTATAAGTGAATATTTCACATATAGTGTACCAGTTATAATCAGTGATATGCTCCTTGCACTTGGAAATAACGCTGTGGCAATTGTAATGGGGCGTATAGGTTCTAATTTTGTGTCAGCTAATGCTATTGCAAGCGTTACAGTTCATTTCACTACTGTTGCCAATCATGGTCTGGCTAATGCCAGCGGTATCATTACAGGAAACACCTTGGGTGAAGGTGATGAAGATAAAGCCTACAGACAGGGTGTAACCTTTTTTGTCCTTAGTGGAATAATTGGCTGTATTGCTTCGATCATTATTATGATAATAAGCCCTTATGTAATAGGATTGTATAATATAACCAGTGAGACTGTAGCCATTGCTAAAGAATTGATGATGGCTGTAGCAGTTAATGTAATATTTGCCTCAATCGCATCAGTTATGACCAAGGGAGTTCTTCGTGGTGGCGGAGATACTAGATTTCTTATGGTGGCAGATATTCTTTTTCTTTGGATTGCCTCTGTACCCCTTGGCATTTTAGCAGGCCTAGTATTTCGCTTGTCCCCATTTGTTATTTATACTGCCCTAAGGATTGACGCAGTTATTAAATCCTTGTGGTGTATTAAGCGATTAGTATCAAGAAAGTGGCTTAGAAGGATATAAAAAAGTATTAGCTTAAGAAGTGGAAAAGTTCAGGATATTCAAAAAGCAGCTTGACAAATATTGTATTTTATAGTATTTTTATTATATATTACTAAAACGATATAGCAAAATTATAAATTTTGCTATATCAGAATTTTATTTATCATTTGATAATAAGAATAATATAGGACAAGAGAAAGGAGAGACCAACTATGCTGAGAAAAGTAAAGGTTGAAAACGGTGTAGTTCAGGGTTTACCGGCTGCTGATCCTCGTATAACTAGCTTTAAGGGTATACCTTTTGCTGCACCACCAGTAGGGGAAAATCGTTGGCGCCCACCTCAACCAGCAAAAGATTGGGATGGGGTATTAAAGGCCTATGAATTTGCACCAATATCCATGCAGGCTACTCCAGGTCTTGATAAGGACAATATATATACTAGGGAGTGGCATGTTGATCCAGAGATTCCCATGGATGAGGATTGCCTTTATTTAAACATTTGGACGCCAGCAAAAAGCCCAGATGAAAAACTGCCAGTATTTGTTTGGTTTTTCGGTGGCGGACTCCAGGTAGGTTATACCTCTGAGATGGAGTTTGACGGTGAACGCATTGCACGTAGGGGCATAGTTGTTGTAACGGTAAACTATCGTTTGAATGTTTTTGGATTCTTATGTCATCCTGAAATTACAGCGGAATCGCCTGAAGCACCTGCTAATTTCGGACATTTAGATCAGCAGGCTGGAATTCGCTGGGTTAAACGTAATATTGCTGCTTTTGGTGGTGATCCTGACAACATTACCATTGGAGGACAATCAGCAGGTGGCGGAAGTGTATTGAGCCAACTTGTATCTCCTCAAAATGAAGGTCTTTTCCAGAAAGCCATTATCCAAAGTGGAATTATCACCATGCCTTACGAGGGAGATCGTAAACCTGGTCCTAGAGCCACTCTTGAGGAAGCAGAACAGGAAGGCATTAAATTCTTTGACTTTTTAGGAGTATCATCCCTTGAAGAGGCTCGCAAACTAGATGCCAAATATATCCGGGATAAGGCCCTAGAGTATAAAGGTTTTTGGGGTACCGTGATAGACAATAAATTCAACATAGGCGATGGATTTGAACTATTCGTAGATAATAAACGTTTGAATGTACCAGTTCTATTAGGACATACCTCTTCAGAGTTTATAAGCAGACCAAATGTTAGCACTATTGATGAGTTTAAGAAGATGGCTGTGGATATGTTTGGTGATGATGCTGATGAATATCTCAAGATTTGTGGTGTAGACTCAGGGGATATGGATGAGGTATTGAAAAATGCATCAGTAAATAGTATCGAATACGCTATTAGGGTTGTAGGCCAGGCCAATGCTGACACAGGTGCCAATACTCCCTTGTATTATTACAATTTTGATGTGGAAATACCAGGATGGGATAATCCAGGAGCATTCCATTCTGTAGATCTATGGTTCACCTTTGAGACCCTTGCTAAATGTTGGAGACCATTTGTAGGTAAGCATTACGATATCGCGCGTCAGATATGCAACTACTGGTCTAACTTCATCAGATCCGGAGATCCTAATGGTAAAGATGTAACAGGAGAGGATATGCCCAAGTGGGATGTTTATACTCCAGAAGCTCCATATGGAATGTTATTTAGAGACAAATCTGAGTTTGTAAAAGAGGAGCCTAGTGCTCTTGTGAAGTTCCTTGTTAAGCAATATTTTAAGAGAAGGGAAAAATAGTATAGCCCAAAATATATTGACAAAAGGAACACTTAAGCACTATAATTTATAATAGCTAAAACGTAATAGCAAAATATTATGGAATTTGTCAGCTATTAGATATTTGCATTTCTATAGTCTACTTTATAAAGCATTTAACACTGAAATTAGTTTACTTTCTTGGTCTTGGCAATAAAAGTAGTTCTGGATGATACAACTATCCCTTGCTAATTTGCAGCGAATAGGTGTGACTTCCTAGGTTTATAGTGCTTTACTCTAACCATTAATCTATTTAATAAAAATAGATTAATATAAAAAAATCCATAGGAGGGAAACACTATGAAACCATTTAAAAAATCAGTATGTCTAATAATTAATAGTCATACTGATGTTCTTGAGTATTGCAGCTTGCGGCAGTAGCTCGACAGACCAGAAAGGCAATGAACAGGTGGATAAGGTAGATCAGGGACAGGACGCTGCTAATAATAACGATTCTAAAGAAGATGAAGGCCAAGACGGTGATATTGTTCCACAATCTGATCTATCTAAGCGAGTCACAATAACACTTGCATCTATTCAGACTACTGAAGGTTATGACTATACCAGTGGTGACGATTTTGCTAAGTTTTATTCTGAGAAGTTCAACTACGATTTAGAAGTAACAGCATTGAACTGGTCAAACTGGCATGAAAGGCTTAACATCTGGATAAACTCTGGTGATATGCCTGATGTATGCGTCTATGATTACAAACACGCAGAGGCAGCTTCTTATGTAGAACAGGGACTTCTCTACAGGCTTCCAGATGACTGGAAAAATCGCTGGCCCAATGTAGCTAAAGTTTTTGAAGTAACCCAACTTGGACCAGAGATGGAAAAAAGATTTGACGGCACCTATTTCCTACCAAGAGCTCGATTCTATAAAAACCTAATAAATGATCCAGACGAGCCAGTACCTAATCATTTCTCCCTGTATATGCGGAAGGATTGGGCAGAAGCAGTGGATTTCCCAATTAAGAGCACCTATAAAATTTCCGAAGTATTGGAATTTGCTAAGAAAATTAAAGAAAGCGATCCAGGCAATCTAGGAGATAAACTTATTCCTATAGCTCAAGCACCCAGTAATGCCGTTAGGCTTTTCGTAGGAAGCAACAGTACCTATTATAACGGATTCTATAAAGATAAGGATGGAACTTATAAATGGGGTGCAACCTCTCAAGAGACTTTAGAAGGCTTGAAAATGTACGCTGAAGCATATCAATCTGGTCTATTAGATCCCGAATTTTACACACTGCAACAAAACGATGATACAAGACAGTTTGACACACAAGGCATTGCAGCATGTAACTTTGGTGAAGCCCCAACAGCAGCTCTACCTAGAGTATTTATAACCAATTTCCAGGGCAATGTAGGATTGGATCCATTTGAATCAATCAATGTAGCAACAGTATTAGGAGAGGACGGATATTTCCATCAACAAGACCTGATTAACTATTGGGGTACAATTATATTTAGCCCCAATATAGAGGAAGAAAAGTTTGAAAGATGGATGGATGTACTAGAGTTTAACGCTTCTCAAGATGGTTCAATATTTGCTAGCATGGGTCTAAAAGATGTGGATTGGGAATATGACAGCGAAGGCAATATAGTTTCTCTCCATGATATTACCAAACAGCCTCTTGGAGGTCCAGACGGCAAGTATCCATCTATGGGCTATACCTTGGGTGTAATTATCCTACACGATGACTTTGCTTTTGATAATCCAAATAATGATGAAAAATTGAGAGAACTATCCAGAGTATTGTATACTGAGAGATGCGAAATAGCCACACCTGACACCTTCACCAAGGTGGACTGGGATTTATTCTGCTTCGATTCACCCAACATGAGAAAAGTACAGTTTGATTATGATACAGAGCTAACCAACCTTATTACTATGGGTGGAGATATTGAGCAGAATTGGAAAGATTGGATTGAATCCAAGATGCCCATGATACAGCCGGTGCTTGATGAGTTGAACTCAACTCTTAATTAGTAAAGGTGTAAATATAAGTTTATATAGCTGCGGTAAAACCGTCTAATTTACCGCAGCTGTTTAACTTGAAACATTTTAACGGCTAAAAGGTGCTGAAGGGGGGTTTATATTTAGCCTAAGGTTAAATCTTTAGAGAGAGTTAAAAATTTTTTTAAGGACCTATGGAAATGGCGAAACAATTGCATTATGATTTTGCCAGGAGTTGTTTGGTATATCATCTTTGCTTATATACCTATATATGGTTTAACTTTGGCGTTTAAAGCATATAGGGCAAATTTAGGAATTTTTAGAAGCCCGTGGGTTGGACTGGAGAATTATGTATATGTTTTTAGGGATCCGGCTTTTTTGGAGTCTATATGGAGGACCCTATTTATTAATTTTGGTCGCCTTCTTTTCCAGTTTCCATACCCAATTATATTAGCTCTATTATTAAACGAGCTAAGAATTAACAGATTCAAAAAGGCAATGCAGACCGTCCTTACCTTCCCTCATTTTTTGTCCTGGGTTATTGTAGCTAGTATCATGATTAATGTTTTAGGTTCCCAGGGACTAGTGAATAGCCTAATTAAAATATTTGGAGGGGAAGCAGTTAATTTCCTGGGTTCTACAAAATTATTTGTACCACTGCTATATATCACCGAGAATTGGAAATCAGGCGGATGGACGATGATAATATATCTGGCAGCCATATCAGGAATAGACACAGAACAATATGAATCAGCAGAAATTGACGGTGCCACCCGCTTGCAGATAATGAGACATATAACACTACCGGGCATAAAAAATACAATTGTGGTCTTATTTATTCTGGCAGTAGGTAATATTATGGTACAGGGATTTGATCAGGTCTTTAACCTTAGTAATCCTGCTACTGCCAAGGTGGCTGAGATTCTAGACATGTATATTTATAGGATTACATTTAAAACTGCTGCAGATTTCTCATTTTCCACTGCAGTTAGCTTGTTTAGATCAGTAATCAACTTTGTTTTATTGTTATCCGCTGATCGGATAACTAAGTGGCTCGGTTCTGAAGGACTCTTTAGCTAATACATAGGGCATGTAGGAAATAAAGAGGTGTTTAGTATGAAAAGTTTACAGGTTACTGGAAAAAAACGTAGACTAAGGAATCGAATAGAATTATTAGATATTATTATTTTTATTATACTTCTGGCCATTACCCTCGCCATAATACTGCCATTTCTAAACGTACTTGCTATATCCTTTTCAACGCAAAAGGATTTCATGGATTCCCGGTTTATGCTGATACCCAAAAAAGTGACTTTTGCCAATTATAAGGCCATACTACAAGATGGGCGATTATGGGTTGGTTACAGAACAACACTAATATTCTTGATGATAGGAGTTCCGCTTAACTTGTTTTTGACTACCAGTATGGCTTATGGACTTAGTCAGCCAGGCTTTCCGTTGCGTAAATTTTTTATATACTTCATCATCTTTACCATGATGTTTAATGGCGGTATTATCCCCTTGTATCTGCTAATGAAACAGATAAATTTGATAAATACCATTTGGTCTGTTATATTAGGAGCGGGGTTAAATTCATTCTATCTTATTATCATGAGAAACTATTTTATGTCGCTGCCCTCATCCTTAGTGGAATCAGCTAGATTAGATGGGGCAAATGAGTGGCAGATCTTGTTCAGAATCATCATACCCATATCTATGCCTATCATTGCCACTATTACCCTATTCTATTCTGTAGATCGTTGGAATGAATGGTATTTTGCAATGATATTCATAAGGAAAAATGAACTGGTTTCCTTGCAGCTAGCATTGCGTTCAATTGTTATGGAGGGTCAAGCCAGCCAGCATTTTAACTATACTGATGTTAACGCTATAGAATTTTCTGACGGTATGAAGATGGGTGCTGTTCTTTGTACCATGCTACCCATAATGTGTGTATTTCCCTTTTTACAGAAGCATTTTGTAAAAGGCATACTACTGGGAGCAATAAAGGCATAGATACAATTTATTTAATGTATACCGGATGTTAAATAATAGTAATAAAGTATTGTATAAAATTATTATTCATATTATCATATTATTATAAACAATTACCAAAGAAAGGAGTATATCATGGCTAAAAAAGCAAAAGTTACTGTCCATCCTGATTACAAGATAGGCAAAATAGAAAGACGTTTGTTTGGTGCATTCCTCGAGCCAATTGGCAACTGGGTATATGGAGGGATATACAATCCTAATCATCCAACCGCAGATGATATGGGCTTTAGGCAAGATGTTCTTGATGCTGTAAGAGAATTTGAAGTTCCAGCTGTACGCTTGCCTGGAGGAAACTTTGTTTCAGGTTGGGATTGGAAGAATTCTATTGGACCAGTAGAGCAACGAAAGGCGCAGCTTGATTTGGCTTGGTTCCAGATTGAAACCAATAGGGTTGGCCACGATGAGTATATTGAGTGGACAAAGAGAGCCAATACAGAACCATTATACACCATAAATCTTGGTACTGAAGATATGAAAAGTGCTTTTCATCTAGTGGAATATTCCCGTCAACCTGGAGGTACATACTGGTCAGACCTGCGAAGGAAGAACGGTTATCCAGATCCACATCCTATAAAAATCTGGTATCTTGGCAACGAAATGGACGGTCATTGGCAGATTGGATCATGGGAGAAGGATCCTGTTGGATTTGGTATTAGGACTCATGAAACATCTAAGATAATCAAATGGATTGATAATACGGCTGAGACAGTATTTTGTGGAACTTCAGATCATCATAGGCACTTCCCTGAGTGGGAAATGGCAGCTCTAGAACAATGCTATGAGTCAGTAGACTATGTATCATTACACCATTATCATTCAGCACCTGTGGGAGATATTGCTAACTTTTTAAACGCTTCTTCTGTATTTGAGGACTATATAAGAACAACCATAGCAACCTGTGATTACATCCAGACAAAGATTAGAACACCTAAAAAGATGTATATATCCTTTGACGAATTTGGTGTCATGTTCCGTGAACAAAGTGAGGTTCTCTTTGGAAGAAGAGGATGGCAGGATGTAACCAAGGACTATCATCAATTTGCTCCTAGAGAAAATGTCTTTAGAGTGCCAGATCCAGATAATGACGAGAGACAGTTTAGGCGTACTCAGAATCAAATGCTAAATGCTTTAGCCCTATCTTCAATACTTATGTTATTTATGCGATATGCAGATCGCATTAAGATAGCATGTATGACAGGAGGTCTCCACAATATTATTACCTATGATGGCGTGTGGAAGACTGCTGCATATTATCCTTATTATCAATTGAACAGACTGACAAGAGACTGTATCTCTATTATGCCTGCTGTGGATGGTCCTACATTTAATACCGAACAATATGCTCTTTCAGGCTCAATGCAATGTCATGCTTATGAAAATGTGCAGGCTATAGAAGCTGCCGCTGCGTACAATGAGGAGAAGGAAGAGGTTAACATCTTTATTATCAATCGCTCTGTTGAAGATGATATTGAGATTACCCTTGATGTACGTGGATTTGAAGATTATGAATTAGTTGAACACATAGAAATGTATACAGATGACCTAAGTAAAGGAAACAGCAAAGAAAATCCAAAGGCTATAGTACCTACCGTAAATAAGGATAGCAAAATGGATGAAGGAAAGGTTATTGCTGTAACTAAGAAGCTTTCATGGAATGTATTCCGTCTTGCTAAAAAATAATATATAAATTATTAAGAAAATTAGTAAAGGCCTCCTAATATATGGATAGAAATTAGGAGACCTTTGGCTTGCATAAATAGGTTTTGGTATGAAAGCAATATATGAGAAATAATGGACAATATATGAAGCTTTATACAAGGGTATTTATTGTATAATATATAAACAAGAGTATCTATACATATCAATTTTTTGAGGGGAATGTTTCGAACAGATTGATATTAATTAAAAAGATATAACTAGGAATTAAGTATAGAACTATTATTAGCAAGTATAAAAGGAAAGGAAGTATACTATGAGAGTACATAACCCTATTATTTGGGCTGATTTCCCGGATCCTGACATTTTAAGAGTTGGAGACACTTATTATATGGTAACTACAACCATGTTTATGATGCCTGGTGCGCCAATTTTAAAGTCAAAGGATTTGTATCATTGGGAGATGGCCTCATATGTATTTGATAAAGTTGAAGACAATGATATTTACCAGTTAAAAAACGGTAAGAATGCCTATGGTAAGGGACAGTGGGCTACCAGCCTAAAGTATTATCGCGGCATGTATTATGCATGCTTTGCTTGTAACGATATGAATAAAACATATATTTATTATACTGATGATATTGAAAAGAGCTATTGGGACAGGTACGTGATGGAAGGAATCTATCATGACATGTCTTTTTTATTCGATGATGGTAAGGCCTACCTAATATATAATTGTGGTGATGTGAAGATAGTGGAGCTAAAGGATGACCTGTCCGGAATCAAAGAGGGCGGAGTAAACCAGCTTCTGTTTAGAACTCCTACTGAAAATATACGTTTACGCTGTGAAGGCTGTAGGGCATATAAGATAGGTGACTATTATTACCTAATATTCATTGAATGGCCCTTTGATGGTCACGGGAGAAGACGGGTGGTATGCTACCGTTCTAAAGAGCTTTTAGGGCAATATGAGAGAAAGATTCTACTGGATGACGATATGGGATACCAGAACCAGGGAATAGCCCAAGGAGCTATTATTGACACTCCTGATGGAGATTGGTATGCTATTTTATTCCAGGATCATGGATCAGTGGGAAGAATACCATATTTAATTCCTGTTACCTGGGAAAATGATTGGCCAATGATAGGTATAGATGGGAAGGTCCCCGAAACCTTTGAGGTGCCATTTGAGCCATATGAAGCAGAGCCCTTAATTATCAGCGACTCCTTTGACCATAAGGAAAATAAATTAGCATTGCAATGGCAGTGGAATCACAATCCTATAGATGAGTTATGGTCTTTCACTGAGCGCCCTGGCTATTTGAGGCTGCGAACCAATACCCTTACAAAGGACATCTTAACAGCCAGAAATACTTTAACTCAAAGAACCAGTGGTCCTAGATGTGCTTTTTCTGTTGAACTGGATACTCAAGGTTTAAAAGCTGGCGATTATGCTGGACTGGTGGCTTTTCAAAGCAACTATGGAACGGTAGGGGTAAAGGTGGATGAAGATAATATTGCTAAAGTAGTGGTATGCAAAAAAGATGATAAGGGACAGCAGGTTGAAGAAGACTTTGCAGCTTTATCAGGTAAGTCGGTTTTTCTTAAAATAGCATTTGATTTTGAAAACAGTAGAGATATAGCAACTTTTTACTACTCAGAGGACGGAGAAAGCTGGAGCAAAATTGGCTCAGACCTTCAAATGAAATATACTTTGGATTTATTCATTGGCTACCGTATTGGTATATTCTATTATTCCCAAAAGGAAGCTGGTGGACACGCTGATTTTCGTAATTTCGTATATTACGATGAGATAGTATCAGTCAATAATGTATAGATCTAGATCTATACATTATTGACTAAATAGATGATGGGCAAATGTATCAGATCTATACATTATTGACTAAATGAATGATAGGCAAATGTATCAATTAAATAATTAGTTAAACTTATAGATATAAACTGATAGATGAATAAATGGCACTATAAATAAACATGAGAAAGGAGACAGTCATGGCGCGATTAATTATTGAAACAGAAAAGAAAAAAGGAAAAATAAACAAGAATATCTATGGTCATTTTGCAGAGCATCTTGGACGATGCATTTATGAAGGCATATGGGTTGGAAAAGATTCTCCCATACCAAACACTGATGGAATTCGCAATGATGTAATTGAGGCATTGAAAAATATTAAAATACCGGTTTTGCGCTGGCCTGGAGGCTGTTTTGCCGATACCTACCACTGGAAGGATGGAGTTGGGCCCTATGAAGAACGGCCTACTATGATAAATACCCATTGGGGAGGAGTGGTGGAAAACAACCATTTTGGAACCCATGAGTTTTTCCGTCTATGTGAACTAATTGGAGCAGAGCCCTATATCTGCGGTAATCTGGGAAGCGGTACCGTCCAAGAGATGCAGGAGTGGATTGAATACATAACCTTTGACGGGACTTCTCCTATGGCAGACTGGCGGAAGGAAAATGGTCGAGAGGAGCCTTGGCGTCTCAAATATTTCGGGGTTGGCAATGAAAACTGGGGCTGTGGCGGTAGTATGAGAGCAGAGTATTATGCAGATGAGTATCGCAGATACGCCACCTATGTTAGAAATTACGGAGACAATAAAATATACAAAATAGCCGGCGGTGCCTCAGTTGATGATTATCATTGGACAGAAGTAATGATGAGGGAAGCCAGCCACCTGATGGATGGATTGAGCCTTCATTACTATACTAGGGTGTGCAAAGACGACTGGTCCATTAAAGGATCGGCTACAGAGTTTGCCGAAGGAGAATGGTTCTCTGTATTGCAAAGTGCCCTTTATATGGAAGAATTGATAGAGAGGCATTCTCATATTATGGATAAGTATGATCCTGAGAAGAGGATTGGGCTAATTGTGGATGAGTGGGGTACATGGTTTGATGTGGAGCCAGGCACCAATCCAGCTTTTCTATATCAGCAAAACACCTTGAGAGACGCGTTGGTAGCGGGTATTCATTTTAATATCTTCAATAATCATTGTGATAGGGTTCAAATGGCAAACCTGGCCCAGACTATAAATGTACTTCAATCAGTTATCCTGACTGAAGGAGAAAAAATGCTGCTGACGCCTACTTATCATGTATTTGACATGTATAAGGTACATCAGGATGCTGACCTGTTGCCCTTGATGATGGATTGTGGAGAATATGAATTTGATGGCCAAAGCATACCCCAAATAAGTGCATCGGCTTCTGTGGACAATGAAGGCAGAATTCATATTTCCCTGTGCAATTTACACCCCACTGAAAGTGCAGAGGTTACCTGCTTGCTGAGGGGCAATAATCGAAGCAAAGTTAAGGGAACCATCCTTACAGATTCAGAAATGAACGCCCATAACACCTTTGATAATCCCTCTCAAGTGAAACCTAAACCCTTTGACGGAGCTGTGCTAGAAAAGGAAGAGCTACGTGCCCTGTTGCCGCCCAAGTCTGTGGTGGTTTTATCAGTAGAGTAATTTTACGGATTAAAATGAGCTAAACAAGCTAAAACAAATATATTTGGTGGAAAGGTGAGTGCAATGGCAAAGAATTATGATCCTACCGCGATTCTTCCCAATGGCCAGATGTTTGAATTTTGGGAAGTAGATCAAAAATATGATCGGGAAATTCATGTTGACACCAATCATCCCAATGCATCCGATGATAACGATGGTACTCCTTCAAGACCTCTAAAGACTATTAATGCTGCTGCCCAAATAGCAACACCTGGAACCAGAGTTTTGATTCATGGCGGGACCTATCGTGAAACGGTACAGCCAGCCAGAGGTGGTACCAGCCCTGAGAAGATGATAAGCTATGAAACCTATCAGGGAGAGGAAGTAATTATAAAGGCATCTGTAGAGGTAAAGGACTTTAAGCCTAGTGTTGGGTGGAGACTGACTAGGGGATTTAGAGGGGATCCAGAAAAAACTAAAGGCATAAAAGTATGGGAAATAGAATTAGATCCTGAGGACTTTAAAGGCTATAATCCATTCTGTGCTGTTAATATACTTCATGATAGGTTGTTTATCGAATATGATAAGACTGATATGACAAGCTACCTCAATAGAAGAGGAATGGTCTTTGTAGATGGAAAACCTATGAAACAGGTTCCCCTATATTATATGCTAAGTGAACAGGAAAATGCTTACTGGGTGGAGGCAAACGGGCAGAAGGTACACATTCGTTTAGCTGGGGATGATGATCCTAGGAATCATACCATTGAAGTTACTAACCGGGAACAATGCTTTGCTCCCAAGGTGCCCTTCTTATCCTACATCCGTGTCAAAGGATTGACATTGGCCCATGCAGCCACAGGTGCTCCAGTTCCACAGCGGGGCGCCCTTTCCTGCTATCGTGGACATCACTGGATTATCGAAGACTGTGTAATTGACTGGGCTAATGGTACAGCTATCGACTGTGGAAATGAATGCTGGCATCATCCTATAATTGAAGGTCAGATCATAGGCCATTCTATCATAAGACGAAACATTATTAAAGATGCTGGAGTATGCGGCATTGCTGGATTGTATGTAAGCAATATGCTTGTAGAAGATAATCTAATTATAGGAACGGGCTGGCAGAGAATGGAACTTTCCTGGGAAGCTGCGGGGATTAAATTCCATAATTCACAAAATTCCCTTATTCGCCGTAACGTTATCAAGGAATGCTATGGCTGTGATGCCTTGTGGCTAGATGTAGCAAACCACAATAACCGTATTACTTCCAATGTATTTATTGATGGTATTGAATCCAGGGAGCATTTGTTTATAGAATGTACCCGTGATGATGAGAACCTTGTAGACAATAATATTATCTGGAATGTTGAAGGAAGATATGACAAAAATGCAGTACCAAAGGAGCCAGGTTCTTCCGGTTGGTACAAGACAACGGAGCTTCCTATTCCCAATGGTTATGGCATATACCTGGAGGGTTCCGACAGGGTGAGAATGGTAAACAATCTTATAGGCAAATGCAATAAGGCAGGCTTTTTTGCCAAGGTAGTTGCATTTAGGCTGCATCCAAAACGAGGAGGTACATCAAGGGTAAATAAGTTCTTCAATAATTTGTTTTATGATTGTGGTGAAGCTGCAATTATACTACCAAATGAGCACAATACCGTTGAGGGAAATGCATACGCTAAGATGCCTCCCGGCTACCTTCGCGTAATGTATCCTGAGCCTGAAATGTGCCTGGATCTGCCTACATGGCAGGAGTTTTGCGGATTTGATAAAACTGGCTATACCTGTGATTTAGAGATTAATATAAACAGTGATGATCTAACTATGGAGATTGAATTGAAGGAAGAATTATCAGAAGTTGCATCCGATGAGAAAGTATGCACCGATTATTTTGGTAATGAGGTTGGGGACAAGAGAATACCCGGTCCATTTGCCATATCAAAGAAAGAGAGAAAGGTTCGTTTTAGTATTGATCCCAGAAAATTAGATGAATAAATCCATCTTTGTAAGTTATAGCTGTTTAGTTTATTGCATAAAAGCCACCCGCAGCAATAAATTAAACAGCTATATGCTATATACTAAAAAATAGAAAAGCATCTATGATAAAAAAGTTAGTAAAAAGGAGAGATAGTATGAGTACGTATCCCAATTTATTTCATGAGTTAGGTATACCACAGGAGGAAATAGATAAAAAAATAAAGGACACCTTTGAAACAATGTTCTTTGATCCCGAAGAGCGAATATATTTTGAGATGGGCGACAACATGGGATATATGTTGGATACGGGAAATCTAGATGCTAGAACTGAAGGTATGAGCTATGGCATGATGATGGCAGTACAGATGGACAGAAAAGATATTTTTGACCGCCTGTGGTTGTTTTCCAAGACTTTTATGTATCAAAAAAGTGGAAAGTACAAGGGGTATTTTGCCTGGTCAGTGGCACCCAATGGTACCAAAAACGCTGAAGGCCCTGCTCCAGATGGAGAAGAGTACTATGCAATGGCCCTGTTTTTTGCCAGTGAGCGATGGGGAGATGGAGAACCCCCCTTTGATTATGGTGTTCAAGCTAGGGAGATTTTACGTCATTGTATTCATCAAGCTGAACTTGTTGAGGGCGGGCAGCCCATGTGGGATAGCTCAAACTATTATATAAAATTTGTTCCTGAAGCTAATTTTACCGATCCCTCTTATCATTTACCACATTTTTATGAATTGTTTGCTGAAAGGGCTTATCCGGAAGACAGAGAGTTTTGGAGGAAAGCAGCTGAGGCAAGCCGTGAATATCTACACCTTTGCTGCCATCCAGTGACGGGCATGGCGCCAGAATATGCGGAATATGATGGGACTCCTAAGCGATTGTTTAGAGACGCACAATTTTATTCCGATGCTTATCGCGTTGCCATGAACATAGGACTAGATGCAGCATGGTTTAACAAGGATGAATCTTTAGGAGAAATTGTGGATAAATTACAGGCCTTTTTCAGCGAAAATACTAACTTGTTGGAATATAATGCCTATATGATTGATGGAACTCCTTTGGACGAACCGGCACTGCACCCCTATGCTATTGTAGCAACAAATGCAGCGGGCTCCCTTGCAGCCAAGGGTAAATACAGAATGGAATGGGTTAAAAACTTCTGGGATTTGCCTCTTCGCAAGGGTAACCGCAGATACTATGACAACTGTCTCTACTTTTTCAGCCTACTTATGCTTGCTGGAAAATATGTTATTTACTAGAGGAAACTAGACCAAATTTTGATTAGCAGCTAATTATAATTGATATAGGGTAGTATTAACTAGGCCATGAAAAGACATAATTAAATAATGTATCTTTATAAGGGAAAAATCTATCGTGGGAGGAGTAACGGTGAATATTGATGTAACCCATATACCTGATGAATATAAAAGGTCAGTTACAAAAGAATTGCGTGGCAGTATTACTGAGGTATCCTATCCTGTTGGAAACTATATCAATTCATCGCGACAACTTGTAACTAACCAGAATATTTGTCCCAAGGAAGCAGGAAGGGAAACTGTACAAGGGGATGCCATCACAAAGAAATGCAATATCTATTTACCCCCTGGATATGACAAAAATGATACAGAAACCAAATATGATGTTTTATACCTACTCCATGGAGTGGGTGGAAACCGCTATGAGTGGTTAAATGGCAGTGGAAAAGAAGATGACAACTTTGTTATATGCAACATATTTGACAATCTAATTGCCAATGGTGATATTGATCCAATAATTGTAGTTTTTCCTGAGGGTAGAAGTGCCCATGATTGGACGGACATTTCATTCAACCCTGCGGGAACTAACTTGCTAGGTTTTTATTATTTTGATTATGAATTAAGATATGATCTAATCCCCTTTATCGAATCCCAATATAATACCTATGCAAATATAAAGGATACCTCGCCGGAAGGAGTAACCTATAATCGCTTGCATAGAGCTTTGGCAGGCCTATCCATGGGAGGAATGCAGGCTTTGAACTTGGGTATTGGAGGATACAGATGCGATTCCACTGTTTATACTGAAACAAAAAGCCCATGGGAAAATGGATTAGATACAACTGTACTGGCACCAGGGATGTTAGATCTCTTTGCTTATGTGGGCGCTTTTTCAAATGCTCCTACATCTAGCGATGGCAAGGTACTTGGTTCAAGTCTAGGCTCAAGGGGGTATAGGCTTAATTTGCTTTACATAACCTGCGGAGATGGAGATAAAATTGCCTATCAAAGCGGTTATGTGAAAGCTACGGATGGGCTTTTAGACGCTGCTGGAGATAATCTTGGGGATTATTATTGTATACTTATAAAAGATGGCTTACATGATTTTCATGTATGGAATAATGGTGCTTTTAATTTTGCTCGACTAGCCTTTGGGAAAGAAAAACAATCTCTTGAATCTAAAGTGGTCACAAAGATTTTATAGCAGGACCTTCAGGTTGTATATATTCTTACTACGCGAAAGCTAGGGTAACTGAACACTATTATTGACGTTTATGTTGTAGATGCTTACGGTAATAGGGTAGATAAAGGTGAATATGTCAAGATTGACATTGAATGGGAGCCTAGAACCGAACCTAAATAGGTTCAGTTCTGGGCTTTTTCATTTTTATCTTTATCAGGTCTATAGCCTGAAGATGTCAAATTTCCCTTGGCAGGAAATAGTTATTATTGTACAATATAGTTAACAATAAACCATGTGGGAGGGGGCAATTATTTATGAAGAAACAAGCTTTTAATCCTTATCTACCATCATGGGAATATATACCTGATGGTGAACCCTATGTATTTGGAGATAGGGTATATGTCTATGGTTCTCATGATCAGTTTAGGGGACATGCTTACTGCTTAAACGATTATGTTTGCTGGTCAGCACCTGTGGATGATTTGGGCAATTGGAGGTATGAAGGCGTTATATATCCAAAAACCGCTGATCCAGCCAATAAAGATGGTGAAATGTGCCTGTATGCTCCTGACGTTACAGTAGGCCCTGACGGTCGCTATTATCTATACTATGTTTTAGACAAGCTCAGTGTTGTATCTGTGGCAGTATGTGATGAGCCGGCAGGAAGATATGAATTCTATGGCTATGTAAAATATCCAGATGGCACTCTATTAGGAGAAAGAGAAGGCGATGAGCCTCAGTTTGACCCAGCGGTACTTACTGAAGGGGATAGGACCTATTTGTATACCGGCTTTTGCGGGATTGGCGATAAATCCAGAAGTGGGGCAATGGCTACTGTTTTAGGTCCAGATATGCTAACTGTAGTGGAAGAACCAGTGATTGTTATACCAAGTGAACCCTACAGTGAAGGAACATCATTTGTAGGCCATGAGTATTTTGAAGCACCCTCTATCAGGAAAAGAGGAGATACTTACTATCTGATTTATTCATCAATTGCGCTGCATGAATTATGTTATGCTACCAGTAAACATCCCACCAAAGACTTTGTATATGGCGGGGTAGTAGTCAGCAACTGTGATCTACACATTGATTCTTACAAACCAGCCGATAAACCTATGTACTATGGTTGGAATAACCATGGAGGTATTGTAGATATCAACGGTCAATGGTATGTATTCTATCATAGACATACTAATGGAACACCCTTTAATAGGCAGGGCTGTGCAGAACCAATTGAGTTTAGGGAAGATGGTTCAATAATACAGGCAGAAATGACATCTTGTGGATTAAATGGCGGACCATTGGTAGGAAAAGGCGAATACCCTGCATACTTAGCTTGCAACCTTTTCTGCAAACATGAGGCTATGTACACAGGCAGAGAAGGAGGATGGATGGATGAAAGATTCCCCAAAATTACACAGGACGGTAGGGACGGGGATCAAGAAGATGGTTACATCCTCAACATGCGGGATTCTGCAACTGCTGGATTTAAGTATTTTGATTGTCGCGGAATAAAGAAAGTATCCATTAAGGTAAGGGGATATTGCAGGGGAGCTTTTGAGGTAAAAACTTCTTGGGATGGTGAACCTCTTGGAAGCATTCCAGTAGGCTTCTCTAATATATGGAAAGAATATACGGCAGATATTGCTATTCCAGATGGTGTACATGCCCTTTACTTTACCTATAAGGGTATGGGTAGCGCTGCATTAAAATCCTTTACTCTTATTTAAAAAATTGCTTCTAGACCTTGCTAAATTTATTGACTTTCAATGGTGTAAGTGCTAATATGAATATAAGGCTAAACGTTTCGCGATGGGAGTGATAAAAATACCTGCCACTATAAAAGACGTAGCTAAATACGCTGGATTATCTATAGCAACCGTTTCCAAATATATTAACGGAGGAAATGTTCTTGAAGAGAACAGGAAAAAAATAGAAGAAGCCATTAGGGTATTGGATTTTAGAGTTAATGAACTGGCAAGAGGACTAAAGACCAACCGAACCATGACAGTAGGAGTTCTTATCCCTAGCCTGGAAAGTATCTTTTTTACTAGCATTATTTCAAAAATAGAGAATATATTATTACAGCATGGATACAGTACTATTGTGTGCAATTATAGGGAAAATTCTACTTTAGAGAAAATCAAATTAGAATTCCTTGTCAATAAAATGGTAGATGGCATTATTATGGTGCCTCATGGGGGAGATATATCCCACATTCAAGAGGTTAGAAATAAAGATATTCCCGTTCTCTTGATAGACAGAATGCTTAAGGGTGTAGATTGTGATGTAGTAATGTCTGACAATCTAAACGCTGCATATAGTGCGGTGGAGCAGCTTATAATGCGTGGGCATAGGCGTATAGGAATTATAGGAGGACCCAAGAACGTTTATACAACCCAAGAACGTATTAAGGGCTATATACGAGTTTACGAAGACTATGCTGTGGATATAGATGAGAGCCTTATAAAATATGGAGGATACGATATTGAAAGCGGCTATCGCATTTTAGAGGAATTCATGGAGATGGCCAATCCTCCAACCAGTATATTCGTAACCAACTACGAAATGACTCTAGGGGCTATTATGGCCATCAATAAGAATAATATAATAATGCCCGACCAAGTATCTCTCATTGGTTTTGACAATATTCAGCTGGCTAAGATAGTAAAGCCTTCACTGTCCATTGTTGTCCAACCAATGGATGAGATAGGTGAGACTGCAGCACGTATACTGTTAAATAGGCTGAACGGGGATTATGGGTCTTTTCCATCAATCCACAGATTAAAAACTGAAATATTAATAAGGGATTCAGTGAAAACCTTAGCTCATTAGTATAACAAAACTAATGAGCTAGGTTTTCCCCTAGCGCGAAACGATTAGCTCTGATTAAGGAGGGACTATTTTGAAAGCAGCAGTATTGCATGGACAGGATGATATACGTATAGAAGAAGTGGATATGCCCAGGATAGGCCATGATGAGGTACTGGTTAGGGTAAAAGCCACCGGTGTTTGCGGTTCTGATATACCAAGAGTATTGGGAACTGGTGCTCATTTTTATCCCATTATATTAGGCCATGAATTTTCGGGGGAAGTAGTGGAGATAGGAGATAATGTAACCAATGTACAGGTAGGAGATAAAGTAGCGGGTGCGCCTCTTGTTCCCTGTCATAAGTGTATTGATTGCTTAAGAGGGCACTACTCCCAGTGCAAACACTATAGCTTCATAGGTTCCCGTACATCTGGCAGCTGGGCTGAATATGTAAAAATGCCAGCAATTAATGCAGTTAAACTGCCTAATGAAGTAGGATTTGTTGAAGGGGCTTTCATGGAACCTATTACTGTAGCCTTGCATGGTCTTTTTGTCATGGATTTTAAGGGAGGCTCAGATGTTGCTATTGTAGGAATGGGAACTATAGGTCTATTGACACTTCAGTGTGCCAAGGCCTTAGGTGCAAAAAACATATACGCTTTTGATATTGATGATGAAAAACTAAAAATTGCCAAAGAATATGGTGCCTATTGCTGTATCAATACTGGAGAAGAGGGATTTAAGGATATGATATGGGAGGCTACTGGTGGACGTGGCTTTGAACAGGTAATAGAAACTGCGGGGGTTGAGTTTACAGAAAAACTCAGCTTGGAGATAGCATCCAATAAGGGTAAGGTTATGTTTATTGGCACACCCTCTAAACCTATTACCCTGGAGCCTAGAGAATTTGAATATATCAACAGAAAGGAGCTAACAGTTGGCGGCTCTTGGATGTCCTATTCTGCACCTTTTCCAGGAAAGGAATGGGAGCTAGCAGCTTACTACCTAAAAACCGGGCAAATAAAGGTGGATAAGTTAATCGATAGAAAGATAGGTATGGAAGCTATAGCAAGTGCCTTTGATGATTTAAAGATTCTTGGAAAGGTGAAGGGCAAGATTCTCATGGAGGGGTAATATGTCTAAGAAATTTCTTTTAGCTGTTGACCTGGGAACATCGGGATGCAAGATTACAGTTTTTGATTTTAATGGGAAGGTAATGGGAAGTTGGACTGGGGAATACCAAACCTATTATCCCCACTCTGGTTATGCTGAACAGGATCCTCAGGAGTGGTGGCAGGTTGCAAGCCATGGAATCAGAGGGGTTTTGGAGAAAAATACAATTGATCCTAGAGAAATCGCGGCTATTGGGGTAGATGGAACCAGCTGGGCTTGTATTCCTGTAGATAAAAATGGAACACCTCTGCGACCAGCCATGCTGTGGCTAGACCGCAGGGCTCAAAAACAAGCTGATTGGATGAAAGAAAGATCAGGGGAAAATCGGCTTATTAGAACTAGCGGTAATCCTGTGGATCCTGCTTATATTACACCAAAAATACTATGGATTAAAGAGAATGAGCCAGAAATATACAAAAACACTTACAAGTTTCTCCAGAGCAATAGCTACATGGTTTATAAGTTGACTGGCCAATATTCTCAGGACTATTCCCAGGGTTATGGATTTCATTTTTTCAATATTTCTAAAGGTAGCTGGCAAGAGGATATAGCCGATGAACTTGGGATATCCATAGATTTTATGGCCCCTCTTTATCACAGTCATGAAGTGGTAGGTACGGTTACCCCCAAGGCTGCTCAGGAAACTGGGCTGGTATCGGGCATTCCCGTTGTGGCAGGAGGGCTGGATGCCGCATGCTGCACCCTGGGAGCAGGAGTAATCAAGCCTGGCCAAACCCAGGAGCAGGGGGGTCAGGCAGGAGGCATGAGCATCCAAGTTGATAAACCTCTTATTCACCCAAAACTTATTTTAGGTTATCATGTTATTCCTAATCAGTGGCTGCTTCAAGGCGGTACTGTTGGCGGCAGTGGTACCCTGCGCTGGTTTAATGAACAGCTGGGAACCTTTGAACAGCTACTGGGACGTGAAAGGGGCATGAGTCCTTATGAGATAATGAGTGAGGAAGCCCAGGGCATTAGCCCAGGTAGTGACGGACTTATTTTTCTACCATATATGGCAGGAGAGAGGTCCCCAATTTGGGACAGCAAGGCAAGAGGAGTTTTCTTTGGATTATCTTATGATAAGACACGAGCTCACATGATACGCTCCATAATGGAAGGTGTGGCCTTTTCACTTCTACATAATCTAGAGACAGCAGAGGAAGTAGGTGCTAAAGTAGAAATCCTTAACAGTGTGGGAGGAGCGGCCAATAGTTATGTGTGGACTCAGATAAAAGCCGACGTTACAGGAAAGACCATCCATGTCCCATTCTCCGATCATGCTACATCTTTAGGTGCAGCAATACTTGCTGGGGTAGGAGCAGGAGTGTATTCAAGCTTTGAGCAAGCTGTTAGCGAAACGGTGCGTATTCAGCGCATTCATGAACCAGATGATAAAAATCATAGGATTTACCAAGATTACTACAGATTATATTTGGATTTGTATGAAAGACTTAAAGAGTCATTTGAGCAGCTTCATTATATGCAAGAAGCTTCATTATATGCAAGAAATGATATCTAGATAAGCCGGTTTTTAAAGATGAATGGCTAAATAAATACTAACCAATGCTGATTCATGAAATTAACCAGATTCATATAATTCTATGATTTAATTTTAACTTTGATAAATCATAAAATTTTAAAGGAGAAAGAAAAATGTTAAAAGGTATTCCATCTATATTATCACCAGAACTTCTTAAGGTTCTTATGGAGATGGGGCATGGGGATGAGATTGTCATTGCAGACGGAAATTTTCCTGCTGCAAGCATGGCTCAAAGATTAGTTCGATGCGATGGTCATGGAGTTCCAAAAATTTTGGATGCAATATTACAATTATTTCCTTTAGATACTTATGTTGAGCATCCTATTGCTTTAATGGAAGTGGTGCCTGGTGATCCAGTAAAGCCAGTTATATGGGACCAATACCGCAGTATTGTAGAAAAGCATGGTGGAAAAGCAACTGACTTTGAGCATATGGAGCGTTTTGCATTTTATGAGCGTTCCAAAAAGGCTTATGCTATTGTTGCTACAGGGGAGACAGCTTTATATGCCAATATCATTTTGAAAAAAGGTGTTGTTATAGAATAAATGTTATAGTAAAGGAGATGTTAGCTCATGGAAGATAAGAAGTTTGCCATTGCTCCCGATGGAGTAGATCCAGCTCTGGTACCAAAAAGAAAGCTGTATACCGGTGTAGAGATGCCAGCCATTGGACTGGGAACTTTCGGTTCTGATCGTTTTTCAGGGGAAGATATTGCCCAGGCTGTAAAAGGTGCTATTTCTGTAGGCTACAGGCATATAGATTGTGCGTCGGTATATGGAAATGAGCATTTAATTGGAGAAGTTCTCCAAGAGGTAATGGACGCGGGCATCAAGAGAGAAGAGTTATTTATTAGCTCCAAGCTGTGGAATGACATGCATGGAGATGGAGATGTTCTCATTTCCGTTGCAAAAACATTGAAGGATTTAAGGCTGGACTATTTGGATATGTATTATGTCCATTGGCCATTTCCCAATTATCATCCACCAGGAGCTGACCCAAATTTCCGTGATCCCAGTGCAAAACCCTATATTCACGAGAATTTTATGAAGACTTGGCGTCAGATGGAAAGATTGGTGGAAGCAGGACTGGTAAGACATATTGGAACTTCCAATATGACTGTACCCAAGCTAAAGCTCTTATTAAGAGATGCTAAAATAAAACCGGCATGTAACCAGATGGAGCTTCATCCTCATTTCCAGCAGCCTGAACTGTTTAAGTTTGTGGTTGATAATGGAATTGTACCCGTGGGCTTTGCACCAATAGGCTCACCTACACGACCTGATAGGGATAGAACACCTGAAGACACAGTAGATATTGAAGACCCAGTTATTGTAAAGATAGCTAAAAGATTAAATGTTCATCCAGCAGTGGTATGTGTAAAATGGGCTGTTCAGCGTGGTCAAGTGCCTATTCCATTTTCCATTTACCGCAATGAGTATCTAAGCAATATAGAGGCGACAATAAAAGATCCTCTTACAGATGAAGAAATGAAGGAAATCGAAGGCATAGACAAGAATTGCCGCCTTATCAAAGGACAGGTATTCTTGTGGGAAGGGGCAAAAGATTGGACGGATTTATGGGATGTAGATGGCACAATTCCTACCGTCTAAAGATGTACTAGTGTTAAAGTGAAGAATATTATGTGAAATACATTAATATTCTTCACTTTCCTATTAAATCTATTGAACCAACTTTCCTATTAATTAAA
>ERZ773359.1732-NODE-1732-length-29380-cov-10.331049_pt1 | contig 29380 bp, 32 predicted proteins | sample MGYA00374955_ERZ773359 | MGnify/ENA primary metagenome ERZ773359 (study PRJEB29098, sample SAMN04486028) | biogas fermenter metagenome | study: EMG produced TPA metagenomics assembly of the Biogas fermentation microbial communities from Germany - Plant 4 DNA1...
TATCTAAAGGCATCTATTCCATAAAGCTCTATTATAGGTTCAGGATATATTACATTGCCCTTGGACTTTGACATCTTATCGTCCTCGAACAGTATCCATCCGTGGCCAAAGACCTTCTTAGGCAATTCTATATCTAAGGCCATCAAGAGGGCTGGCCATATAATGGTATGGAATCTTACTATTTCCTTTCCTACTAGATGGACATCTGCTGGCCAATACTTTTTAAAGTTTTCATCATCTTTGCTTCCGTAGCCTAAGGCGGAAATATAGCAGGTTAGAGCATCTATCCAAACATAGACTACATGTTTAGGATCAAAGGGCACCTTTATACCCCAGTCGAAACTAGTTCTGGATACACAGAGGTCCTCTAAGCCTTCATTTAGGAAGTTATTTAGCATTTCGTTCCTTCTAGATTCTGGCTGTAAGAAGTCTGGATTTTCTTCAAAAAGTTTAATAAGCCTATCCCTATACTTGGATAGTCTAAAAAAATAGGCTTCCTCCTTAGCTAAGTGAACTTCTCTGCCACAGTCAGGGCATTTTCCATCCACCAACTGGCTTTCCGACCAAAAGGCTTCACAAGGAGTACAATACATACCCTCATAATGGGATTTATAGATATCTCCCTTGTCGTAGAGGGTTTTGAATATCTTTTGTACTGCCTTTTCATGTTCCTTATCGGTAGTCCTGATGAATTCATCGTAGGAGATTTCTAACATATCCCAAAGCTTTTTAATATCCGCTACTATCTTATCTACATATTCCTTTGGTTCCATATTATGTTCCTTAGCCTTTTGTTGAATCTTTTGACCGTGCTCATCGGAACCAGTTACAAGATAGGCATCATAGCCTTGAGCGATTTTAAACTTTTTTAGAGTATCTGCTGCTACTGTGGTATAAGTATGGCCTATATGCAAGTTGTCGCTAGGATAGTATATAGGCGTTGTAATGTAGTATTTTTTCATCTTAACTCCTCCTTCACCTTATTATAGCTCTAAACCAAAAAAAGCTTTCATCATCTATATAGAGACGAAAGCTTACATTTCGTGTTACCACTCTAATTCGTTTAAACTTCGCAGTTTAAACCTCAGTAGGTTACATACATAACCCGGCACATGATAACGGGTGCTACCGTTACAGCCTACTAGCCTTCAGCTGTAAAGTTTAGGGGCCATGTTCGGAATAATCCTCGACGCTGGCTTTCACCTCCCCCAGCTCTCTAAGGTCTCAGATTAAACCTACTCTTCCCTTCATTACCTTTTATTTTATCTTTCTTTATTTACTTCAAAAATATACAGTAAAAGTCTTAATTTGTCAAGGCGTTTTATTCTTGTGACCAGTATTTATCTTTTTCATATAATAATATTAGTTATATTTTTAAGGAGTGATTTGATGTATCCACAAGCTTATGAACAAACCCATCCTGCAGTACCACCATTGTATCCAATGGACCCTTGTAGACGGGATTACTACCACCCAATGCCTTATGACCCTATGCCATATGAACCTACGATGCCTTACGATCCCATGCCCTACATGCCTTGTCCTATGATGGACCCTATGCTTAGAGATTGTATAAGGGTTTGCATGATGCAATGTGGTAGGTATTCTCATTATTATCTTCCAATGGATCATGAAACTGGCCATATAGAACAAACCATTAATTATTACATGGAGGAAATGGAATAGGAAATGCCCTAATGGGGCATTTCTTATTTATTACAAAAACTTAACAATTTTTTAGGCTTGAAATTTAAAAGCTAATTCTCTGCTATTTTTTACCATATAAATAGGCCTTTAATACCCAATTTTTCCATATTGTCAGGTTTTCAGAATATATTGAAAAGTATGGGAAATAATAAAGGAAGATTTAATTTTTATTAACTTTTCCCTTTTTTCCTTCCATTTTATGGGTTTTTATTTGACATCAAAATTCATTTTGAATAGAATACTATCTAGTCAAAATATAGGAGGTAAAATTATGGAAAACTTTACAGTCACAAAAGCAAAACATATTAAGATGTTGACTGTCCTCGCTATAACTGCAACTCTATCTTTAGGGGTATATATGCACACTGCTAAGGACATTACCATCTCCATCGATGGGGAGGAGAGGAATATTGTCACCCATGGAGATACGGTAGGGGATGTCCTTAAAGAAGCAAATATTGAACTAAAAGAGGGTGCATATATCAACCTACCATTAGATGCTAAATTGGAAAATAATATGAATATTATCATAAAGACGCCTAAACCATATATATTAGCATTTGGAGATAAAAAGCACGAGGTAGAGTCGGTTCACACTAAAGTCCGAGATATATTAGAGGATTTAAAGGTGGAACTAGGAGAGAAGGATTATACCTATCCAGCCCTTGATGAGGTAACTACTCCAGGTTCAGAAATACTGGTAGTAAGGGTCAATGAGGTAGTTGAAGAACATGAGGAGGCAATTCCTCATGAGAACATAGTAAGGAAGAACGATAGGCTGGATATAGGTACTGAAAACACAATACAAGAAGGACAGGATGGCCTTAAGAAGATAAAGGTGAAAAAAGTATTTGAAAATGGTCAATTGACAGCTGAGGAGATTATAGAAGAAGAGATTGTCAAAGAAGCCGTTCCCCATATTGTAGAAAAGGGAACTAAAAGCATCTTAGCTTCTTCTAGGGGAAATATAAGATATAAAAAGGCCATTACCATGGTAGCAACTGCATATGACTTGTCCTACGAAAGTACTGGCAAAAGGCCTGGGGACAAATACTATGGCATTACAGCTTCAGGGACTAAGGCCCGACCGGGAGTAGTTGCAGTGGATCCAAGGGTAATACCCCTAGGAACTAAATTATATGTGGAAAGCCTTGATGGAACACCAGATTATGGTTTTTGTGTAGCAGAGGACACAGGCGGGGCAATCAAAGGGAATAGAATTGATCTATTCTTCAACACCGCCAAAGAAGTAAGACAGTTTGGCAGAAGGAAAGTAAAAGTGTACATTTTAGAATAGGACTAGGCAACCTTCAGTCGCCTAATATTTTGAATTGTTAATTGTGCATTGAATATAGGTGGCTATCACGACATATTTGGGAAGAACGCCACCTCCGATTCGAGATTCGAGAAGTATCACGACACGGGGAGAAAACGGCCGCTTAACCGCTGTCGCTTTCAGAAGCGGCCAAACGGTTTTCTCCCCTTAGTCGGATACTTCAAACGAATCTCTCATAAGTCGGGGCTTATCTTCCCAAATATGTCTTGCTTAAGCTTGCAAATTAAAAACTTGTGATAATTCTTAACTAACACCTATATGTAAGTATTCATGGCAGAAGGAGGCATATTTATAAAGAAAAGGCTCGACTTGCGGAAGATTTGTGCCAATATCCGACTAAGGGGAAAAATTGTTTAGGTTTGCACTGTTTGAGCGAAGCGAGTTTGCAAACCTATTTTTCCCCGTGTCGTGATATTGGCCAAATCTTTCGCCGGAGATGCCGTTCTTTATAAATATGCTGGTGACTACCACCAAATTTTAATACAAGGAGGACAATTAACAATTTACAATTCATGATTTTTTTACACAAGCTAACTGTTTTATAAATAAAAATAATTACAAACAAGCATAGTTGTAAAAATAGAAATTACATAAGCCAATAAGGCCGCTTTTAAGGTATGTTTGTAGTCTTTTACTCCTATGGAGCCAAAATAGATGCTTAAGGTGTAGAAGATGGTTTCTGAGGAACCCATCATTATTGAAGCTACTAGTCCTGGATAGGAGTCGGGGCCGTAGTTGGCTATTATGTCTCTTACTACTCCTAGGGCACCTGAACCTGATAGGGGTCTTATTATTACTAGGGGGAGGACTTCTTTTGGTACTCCAACTAGGCCAATAATAGGTTCTAGAAGGCTTGTGAAGATATCTAAGGCGGTTGAAGCCCTAAAGATGCCTATGGCTATGAATATGGCTATTAAGTAGGGCATTATTTTTATTGCCGTCTTAAAGCCTTCCATGGCCCCTTCGATGAAGGTGTTGTATAAATCTATCCCCTTTATATATCCATGGACTAAAATTATCAATACCATAAAAGGTACTATGCTTAAGGATATTATCTCTAACATCAATCTTTTCCCTCCAACAATTTCCCTATTATTATAGCTATAATGGTAGACAGTGAGGTAGCTAGCAAGGTTATTCCTATTGTTCCAGTTGGGTTTATGGAGCCATAATCATGCCTTAGCTTGACTACGGTTAAGGGTACCAATTGGAGGGAGGACATATTGATTATTAAGAACATAGCCATGGCATTGGTAGCCCTTTTTTTGTTGGTATTTAAGGTATTCAATTCCTTCATGGCCTTAAGGCCAAAGGCAGTAGCCCCATTTCCCACCCCAAACATATTGGCTATAAAGTTCATCAGTATCCAGCTTTCAGCTGGGTGGTTTCTTGGTATATCGGGAAAGATAATCTTCATTACAGGTCTAAATCCTTTGGCAATATTTTTGATGAGGCCTGATTTTTCAGCAATATTCATTAGCCCTAACCAAAAGCCCATTATGCCAATAAGGCTGATGGCAAAGCTAACCCCTTCTTGGGCTTCTTTTAAAATAATATTGTTTATCTCCCCCAAGTTGCCAGTCAATGCCCCGTATAGGATCCCAACGAATATCATTATAAACCAGATGGTATTGAGCATAGAAAAACCCCTTTCCATAAAATATATGAAAGGGGCTTGTAGTTTATTTGTAATTTTTACTAGGCATTTTCTAAAATATTCCACAAGTTCATTATTAGGTGCCTGGCACCCAAATATGAACTTATTTAGTATAGATGTTGAAAAATGGAGTCTTCTTTTTCTTTAACAATCCCTTTTCTACTAGGTCCTCTAATTTCTCCTCAAATAGGGTTATGGGGTAGGTTTCCCCTGTTTCCTTTTCTATCTCCTTTATTACATTTATAAAATCATCTCCATTAATCGGCAATTTATCCTGTATTACTTGTAAAAATTTGTTATCGTCTTCCATCAATTTGTTTCTCAATTCGTCAAAAGGATTCTCCCTGTGGGGACTGGTGGTGTTGGCAGCTCTGATTCTAGCAAATATGGTTCTACCCAAGGAAGCTTCCGATATGAATACATCTCCCGTCCTTAAATAGGGAAGCCTCCTAGCTTCCTCTACGGTTATATCCGTCTCCTCCTTTATGGTTTCAATATCCGAGGCCCTTACCGTTCTAAATATAAACTTAGTATTTAACTGAGCCGTAATGGTTTCGTCTAATAGGGTAGGCCTTTGGGTGGCCAATATTAAAAAGGCACCGTATTTTCTACCCTCCTGGGATATCTCCTTTAATATGGATTTAGATGGAGGCTCATATCCTTTAGGGGCAAAGTTATGAGCTTCATCGGTAACCACTATAAAGGGAGGGAAATATTCGGCAGTGGTGTTTTTATATTGGGCATCCTTATAATCCCTTCTCTTATGGTATAGGTTGTTCAATAGATAGGTGCTAAAGACTTGTAGTATTCTAGTGCTTCCTTGGACCACTATTAATTTCCCCATATGTAAGCCTTCTTCTATAGGCCTAATGTCCTTACTAAATATGCCCTCATTCTCCAATCTAGTTAACCTCCATATAATCCCCCTAACAGAACTATAGGGGCAGGTCTTATCGTAGTTTAGGAAGAGCTCCTTCCTCTTTTGCCATCCTTCCCTATCTAAATCGTTAGCGCTTTCATCAATCCTTCTCTGTATTCTATCTAGAGAACCTTCTTCCTGGGCTTCGGCCAGCATTTTTAGTCTATTATAAAAGCTATTATAGGATTCCCTTCCTCTAAATAGTATGTCCACCACATTGCTCATGGCGTCTGTTAGAGGACTGGAGGCTCCTAATAGGTTCTTTATATCTGAGCGGGATAAGTCCTCAAAACGGACTCCCACATGGTGGCCTACCTGTAGACACTTAAACCTGTCCTTATAATCCTTAGCCTTTTCCTTAGGAAGATAAGGGCTTATTTGACTAAAATCCATTTCAAAATGGGGGTCCAAGACTAAGGTGGGTATATTTAGTTCCATTAGTTCCTCTAATATAACCCTAAGGCCAAAGGACTTCCCAGAGCCAGAACCACCAAAAACCCCTATATGGGGATATTGGTGCATGGATTTTATGTCGAATATATAGGGTATGTCCCTTTGTTTTTTGAGCTTCCCTTCTTCAAAGGTATATAGTAGGTCCTTATACTCTTCATCCATATTTTCTGCCATCTGATCAGTATTTTTAATAATCCCAAGTACCAGACCTTCATCTGCTGATGACCTAATCATCAAATCCTTTACCTCTTCAAAGGAGGGAATTCTTACATCGGAACCAGATTCTATGGGGTACAGGGCTTCATTTAAAAGCCTTATTTTAGCTATATAGATGGTATCTTCCTCTATATTGTAGCCTATGGCCTTAAGTGAATTTATTACTGAACTATCGGCCAGTTCTCCATGCATGGATAAGGGCATATATTTATTATAGCTTTGAGCCTCTACCACCTCACCGATTAAATCCCCTTGGTAGGGATCCTCTATTATTAAAAATTCATTTATCCTAAAATTTCTCTCCTTAGAGCCAACATATACTTCCTGCTGAGTAGTAATACCTACTACCTTCATCTTAATCCCTCCTATAAAGTCCTTTTATCCCTTTCGGATATGAATAGCTTTTCTAATATCTCCCTATCCAAATAGCTTTCCAGTAACCCCCTTATCAATTGGTCGGTTATCCTTACTTCCCTATCCACTATATCTATCCATAAGGGTACTCCCCGGCCATCCTGTGGAGTAAGGGTCAATACAAGCCTTGCCATCTCCTCTAAGTACTCCCTTTGGCTGTCTAAGATGTCCATCCCTATTACGCTTGGGGCTTTTGAACTCCTCATAAACAAGGAAGCAAAACCTTCTTGGGCTTTTTTGGTCACTCCAGCGGAAATTTCTATTATCTCCCCATATTCCAATAGGCCATATAGCAATTCCCGATCGTAGAAGAGTTCCCTTTTAGATAATAAGCCATTCTTAACCAATAAATCCCCTATTATATAGGTTTTGATATCCTTGATTACTCCGATTAATATAATATTTTTTTCTTCGCACTCCTCTCTCAATTCCTGCCATCTATCGTAGCATTCTATATCGTAACGGATAAGGGAACCATCCATTATTACTGCATAGGGTTTAAACCTTCTTACTCCCTCTAGGGCAACCTCTACCTCTATGGTGGAAAGCTTTTTACTCCTAATGGATTGGTCCTCTTCCAGGGGATTTTCTAAGTTGTCCCTATTCTCATTTTCTGGACAGAGGGGGCTGTAAAAGTCGGTTTTATAGATGGGCTCATTTGCATGGATTGTAGACTTGGCTAAAGCCTGGTAGATTTCTACAAAGTGAGGATAGGCTCCTCCTACCCTGTTATTGGAACCATCGACCCCCAATAGGCCTCCCTTTTTTGTAATATGGCTTAATTCCTCTTGGGAAAGTCTATTAATTTTCTTAACCTCTCCTATTTCCCTTTGGATGAAATTTCTAAGAGTCGTTCCGTCTAGGGAAAAAATTTCCCTATATTTGTCCAACAACAATTTATTTAAATTGATTATCTTCTCTTTCAGCTCTTCATTAACATTATACATCTTCTCACCTCTTAAAAGATGATAAAATAAAATTTTTAATGACAAAATAACATTTTATGTTGACTTATTTTGGAATTTATGGTATTGTTTTTATGTAGAATTTAGTCGATTTTATTAAATTTTTATATTAGGAGGAATGATTATGAAGTCAACGGGGATAGTAAGAAAGGTAGATGAACTTGGTAGGGTTGTTATACCTATCGAGTTAAGAAGGCATCTAGACATCGATGTAAAGGATGCTTTGGAGATCTTTGTGGAAGGAGAGCAAATAATATTAAAGAAATACGCTCCTGCCTGCATCTTCTGTGGACAAGCTAAGGATGTAACTTCCTTTAAAGGAAAGAATATCTGCCCAGCTTGTAGAGAGGAGCTAAGAAAATAAAACTAGTACCCGCCAATTTGGACGGGTATTATTTTATTTTTAGGCTCTCCTTATAGACTGTGTTCTTAGGTATGCCCCTTATTTTGGCTACCTTTTTAATAGCATCCTTCTTAGTAAGGCCTTCTTCCATATATAATTTTATATGCTCCTCAAGACTTATATCCTCAAATTGGTCCCCCTCTTTTAATTGGGCTCCCTCTATAATGAGTACGAACTCCCCTTTAGGCTTTTCAGCTTCAAATTTCTTTATCCCTTCTGATACGCAGCCTCTAAAGGTTTCCTCATGGATTTTGGTTAGTTCTCGAGATATGGATATCCTCCTATCCCCTAGAGTTTCCTTTATATCCTTTAGAAGGGATAACAACCTATGGGGGGCTTCGTAGACTATTATAGTCCTTGTTTCATCCTTTAAGCTCTCCAATTCCTTAATCCGCTCCTTCCTTTTAGAGGGCAAAAATCCTTCAAAGGCAAATTTCCCCGTAGGAAGGCCGGAGTTTACCAAGGCGGTAATGGATGCCGTTGGTCCTGGCAGGACTACTAGCTCTATGGCGTTTTCTATGGCTAGTTTGATTAAATCCTCTCCTGGATCGGATATGCCGGGCATACCAGCGTCGGTTACAAGACCAATGGACTTTCCTTCCTTTAATTTTTCAATTAGAAACTCTCCCTTGGCTTTCTTATTGTGTTCATGGTAGGAGGTTAAGGGCTTTTTTATCTCATAGTGATTTAATAGTTTAATAGTACGCCTAGTGTCTTCTGCTGCTATTAAATCTACTTCCCTTAATACTCTTAGGGTCCTTAGGGTTATATCCTCTAAATTGCCTATTGGGGTAGGGCATATATAAAGAATTCCTTTTTCCATATCCATTCTCCTCTATTACTAAAAAAGGCCCTTTCCAGGGCCTTTTTATTTTGTTTATTATTCTGGTTGAGGTGCGTCTACTGGACATACGTTAGCACAAGCGCCACAATCGATACATTTATCTGGATCGATAACATAGATATCTCCTGCGCTTATAGCTTCAGTAGGGCATTCAGCCTCGCAAGCTCCACAAGCAATGCATGAATCATGAATTACATATGCCAAACTTTTCACCCCCTAAACCCTTGTCTCATACCACGATTTAATTTTATCATTTTACTGCTAATAATTAAAGGGTAATTCTAGTAATTAAAGATTATTTTTGTTCTCCTTAGTCTATCTCCTCTATTTCCTCAATATCCTCCACATCTTCTAAATTTTCTATATTCTCTATGTCATCTATATCTTCCTCTTCTTCTACTTCATAATCGGGGTCCTTTTCATCGGTTAGTATTATCTCGTCTACTTTATAATTAACCAATTCCTCCGTATCGTCTTCAAGCTTTACCCTTACTTTAACCATCTGCAATAGGGTAAAAGTTTCTATTACCGTTCCCTTACCTTCAGGGGTTAAAACTATACTGCCTACCGCTGGTATGTTTTTAAGTAACTCTTCATATACCTCCTGTTCATATTTTAGGCAGCACATAAGCCTGCCACACAAGCCGGAGATTTTACTAGGGTTTAGGGATAGGCTTTGCTCCTTGGCCATCTTGATGGAAACTGGCTCAAATTCCCCTAAAAAGGTAGCGCAGCATATGGGCTTACCACAAGGGCCTAGCCCCCCAATCATCTTAGCTTCATCCCTTACACCGATTTGCCTCAACTCTATTCTGGTCTTAAAGATGGCGGCTAAGTCCCTTACCAGCTCCCTAAAATCTACCCTGCCATCGGCTGTAAAATAGAAGATTACCTTATTATTATCAAAGGTATATTCTACATCTATCAACTTCATCTCTAGGCCGTGTTCTGCTATTTTTCTTTCACAAATCTTGAAGGCCTCTTTAGCCTTTTCCTTATTATTCTGATGGATTATAAAGTCTTCCTCCTGGGCAACCCTTATAACCTTCTTTAAGGGTTGGACTATTTCATCTTCTGAAACCTGCTTAGGCCCTACTGTAACGTTACCAAATTCAATCCCCCTAGCCGTCTCAACTACTACATAATCGTCTTTATTTATATCTAAGGAATCTGGATCGAAATAATAGATCTTTCCTGCCTTTTTAAACCTTACACCTACAACTGTTATCATATACTAAACCTCCTGAAATTTTAAAAGCATAGTTTCTATAGCAAGTTGATAATTTACATTTCTATCGATATTCTGTTTAGTTTCTATTATAGTATCTATTATACCATTAATCCTGTCCAATTTTAAATTGGGGATATTTAATATTAATGGAATTTTGTCCTTATTTAGGACTAAATTAGAATCCCTGGTCTCTTGGTATATTATCAAATCCCTAATCCAATAAAGGATAATGTCCAATAATTCATGATAGTCATCTTTGTGTTCTAAAAAGAATTCCATGGAGTTAAATATTTTAGTCTTATCTCCCTGTAATATACTCCCAACAATCTGGATGATCTCATCCCTTTTTTCAAAGAAGGAATCGGATTGACAAAGGGCTATGGCCTTTCCTATGCTTCCCTTGGTAAAATTGGCAATGAAATGGGCTTCTTCCTCAGTCTTTCCATATTTATTGGTCAGGAGATTTACTATCTTTTCACTTTCAATGGGAGTAAACTTAACTATCTCACATCTAGACAAAATGGTAGGTATAAGGTTGTTGCTATTATGGCTTATGAGGATGATATTGATATAGGATGGGGGCTCCTCTAAAGTCTTTAACAAGGCATTTTGTCCTTCTATCCCTATGTCATGGCTATCGTCTATGATTATGATCCTCCTTTTACTCTCATAAGGAGCCTTATTCATATCCTTTATCAAATCGTCTATTAGCTTTTTCTTAATCAAGCCCTTTTCAGGCTCTATTAATATTAAATCTGGATGATTCCCACTATCGAATTTCAAACAAGATTTACATCTATTGCAAGGAGTAAGGTCTTCTTCCTTGCAGAGTAGGGTTTTTGCAAAGGCTAAGGCTACCTTCTTTTTTCCTAAGGAACCTTCTCCTTCAAATAGATAGCAATGGGATAGATGACCCCTTTCTATAGCCTTTTGTAAATTTTTTATAATTCTTTGGTGTCCAACAATGTCGTTGAAGTCCATAAAATCCTCCACCGTTATATCTTCATAAAGTCTTCCATATCAAGTATGAATATATTGGCAGCCCCTACCGTTACTTCCTTTTCACCATTTTTCACCTTTTTGCCTTTACATTCCTCTTTTATAATCTCTATTACCTCATCAACTTTTTCAGTTTCGACCCCTATTAAGAGGGTGGTGTTTCCTGATTTCAAAAAACCTCCTGTAGATGATAGCTTTGTAGTTCTATAATTTTTTGCTGTAAGGCTTTTTATTAGCTTTGGTGAAAATTCATTCTGTACTATAGCTATTATCAACCTCATCTAAATCCCTCCAAAGACATTCTTTGATATTTCTAAATTCTTAGGTGTTCTACCACATCTAATATGAATAGGGTAGCCCCTCCAATTTTAACTTCCAATGGATATGGCATATAGGTTTCCCCTGGCATATTGACCGTCAATAAAGATGTGGTCATTTCCCTTGTTTTACAGTTATCCTCTATTATCCTTATTACATCCTTCACCTTTTCATCCTCAACACCCATTAAAAGGGTGGTATTGCCAGATTTTAAGAATCCTCCAGTAGAGGCTAATTTGGTTACCCTATATTCATTTTCAGTCAAATCATCTATTAGGCCTGGAGCATCTTGGTCTTGAACGATGGCAATTATAAGTTTCATTCCACACCCCTCCTTTTAAGAATTTTCTCTATATGGCTAATGCTCTGCTTAAATACTTCCTCTATGGGTTTAGTGGCATCTATTATTTGAATATCCTCTGGATATTTGTCTAATAGTTCCATATACCCATCATATACCTTTTTGTGAAAGTCTACCCCTTCCTTTTCCAGTCTATCTCCCCCTTTTTTTGAAGTCTTCCTCTGTAGAGTAGTGGCTGGGTCTACATGGAAGAAGAGGGTTAAATCTGGCCTAAGGCCTTTAATGGCAAAGTCGTTTATAGCCTTTACCCTTTCTATTCCCAGTCCCCTCCCTACACCCTGATAGGCTAAGCTGGATAGTATAAACCTTTCACATAGTACGATTTGCCCCTTTTCTAAGGCTGGCAAAATCTTTTCGTGGACGTGCTGTCCTCTAGATGCAGCATATAAAAGGGCTTCCGTTTCAAAGGCCATATCTTGATTATTATCATCCAATATTATATCCCTAATCCTTTCACCTATCGGAGTTCCTCCTGGTTCTCTGGTCCATAAAATATCTAAATTTTTCTTCCTCAGATGGTCGGCTACCATTTTCATGATGGTACTTTTGCCTGACCCATCTGGTCCTTCTAAAGTAATAAATATTCCCTTCAACATCTAGTCATTCCCTTCTTAGTCTATTACTTCTATTTTTTCTTTATTATAGCCTATTAATCCGATTATTTCTATTCCTTTATCCATTAAGAATTCTAAATAGTCCACTAGACCTTCTGTAATCCTTTCTCCTGGGCATAGAAGGGGGATACCTGGTGGGTAAGGAATTATAAAGGCTGCCGAAGTCTTTCCTATGCTTTGCTTTAAATCTATCACCCTCTTGGACTTATAAAAGGCCTCATATATAGGGAGCATTATTTCTGGTTTAAATATGTCAACTGCTTGGCTATATTCCTGGTGACAATATTCCCTATCAGCTATATCCATCAGGGCTTCCTTCAATAGCTGAAAATCCCTCTTTTCGTTCATAAGGCTTGCCAAAGCTAAGCAGTATCTATCATCCTCCATCTCCAGATAGATATTGTAATCCCTTCTTAAGATTTGGCTTACTTTAGGTGCTGGTATTCCGTCTATGGCAAATAGTATTTTAGTTATATCCTTGTCAAATATGCTTTTATCCTCTTCATCCCCTGTAAAGACATGGATTCTATCCTTTTCATTCAGTTGCTCTGTTAGCTCTTCTATAAATAGGATATTCCTTTCTAACCTCTCCCTTCCTTCCCCTTCCATATAGGCCCTTGCTATTTCTAAGGATGCCATAAATAGATAGGAAGGACTGGTGGTTTGGTAAAGGGAAGACATGGATTTTAATTTTTCTATATCTACCCGCTTAGAGCCCACATGAATCATGGAGGTTTGAGTAAAACTGGGTAAAGTTTTATGTATGCTTTGGACGGATAGGTCTGCTCCCCCTTCTAAAGCAGACATAGGCAGTCGTTCGGAAAAGACAAAATGGCTTCCGTGTGCCTCATCTACTAATAATATTCTATCATATTTGTGGACTATATCTGCTATTGCCTTTATATGGGAACAGATGCCGTAGTAGTTGGGATAGGTTATGACTACCGCCCTTATATTGGAATCCTCTTTAAGCTTCTTTTCTATGGCCTTTGGGTTTACTCCTGTGAAGAGTCCATATCTTTTATTGTAGTTGGGATAGATATATTCTATATCCAACCTATTTAATATGGCCCCGTTGTAGATGGACCTGTGGGAGTTTCTTTGGATTAGTATCTTATCTCCTGGCTTAGTTATGGCAGCTAAGGCTATGTAGAGGCCTCCTGTAGTGCCGTTTACGGAATAGAGGGTTTCCTTGGCCCCAAAGCTTTTAGCCGCTAGCTTCAAGCTTTCAGCTATAACCCCACTAGGGTCATGAAGGTTGTCCAAGCCAGGCAGTTCAGTTAAATCTATTTGAGGTATCAATTCCTTCCAATTGGCTAAAGTGTTCTTCCCCTTATGGCCAGGGGTATGGAAGGAGATGGGTTTTTCCCTTGTCAGTTTCTTAAGCTCATCTAAAATGGGTGTTTTCATAGAGTCCACCTTCCTATCAAATAAAATCAAAAATTTAACCCCGCCTTTACTTAACGGGGTCTAAGTTTGTCCTCTGGTATATATATTCTTTTAAAATCTCCTTTACTAATTCCTTATAATAATCGTATTTCTTATGGGAAATAGGAGTATTAGCAATAGCCCTAAAACAGTCCATGCAGAGGTTGGTTCCAAGAAGGTTTATGCTACTCTCTCCCTTTTCATTACAGAGTTTACAATACATAAAATCAGCCCCTCGACAACTTGTTTACTAGGATTATTGCCCTATTATTATATATTATTCACAATAATCCCCTTTGTGCTTGGCTAGAAGAATTTAATATACTATATTTATTTTCTGGCCACATTTAGTACATTGTCCGCCTTCTATACCTTTTATTTCACCCTTGTCGTATCTGTTTACAATCTGATTCATGCAATTAGGACAATAGCTGTTATTATCAACTCCCCATACATTGCCTATATACACATAATCCAGATACTCCCTGGCAATCTTCTTTGCCTTTACCAGGGTATCATAGGTGGTTTCTGGCAACTTCATCTTATAGGCTGGGAAGTATTTAGACAAATGGAGGGGTATGGATTTGTCGATACTGCTTATCCATTTGGCTAACTCCTCTATTTCCTCATAGCTGCTATTTTTTCCCTCTACTATCAGGGTGGTAATTTCTACATGGGTTTTGCCTACTGCCTGCTGGATAGTCTTTAAAACCGGTTCTAAACTACCCTTACATATGGTTTTATAATAATCGTCTCTTATGGCCTTTAAGTCTATGTTCATGGCATCTATATGGGGTAGTAGCCTTTCTAATGGTTCCTCATTGATATAGCCATTGGTTACTAAAACATTTTTTAACCCTTCCCTCCTTGCCAGCTTGGCCATATGGTAGACATATTCATAGGATATGGTAGGTTCATTGTAGGTATAGGCAATTCCAATGGACCCCCTAGCCCTGCCCAATATTATTACATCCTCATCCTCTATTTCCATAGTTAGAGATTCTTCATGGGCTATTTCCCAGTTTTGACAAAAATCACAGGCTAGATTACAGCCAAAGCTTCCAATGGATAGTATGTTAGAGCCGGGATAGAAGTGGTATAGGGGTTTTTTTTCTATGGGATCGTAAGCGTAGGATGTAATCTTCCCATAGTTTAAGGAAATCAAGGTCCCCTCTACATTTTTTCTGACCCTACATATGCCCGTATTGCCATCCTTGATTATGCATCTATGAGGACATAAAAGACATCTTACTAGATTGTCTTCCATTTTTTCATAATACATGCATTCCATAATTTAAACCCCCTTAAAAATGCCTTATTACCTCAAAACGCTCTAGCTTATAATCCTCATACTCCGATATATTGGCTTTTTGTAGAGCAATTTTAACCTGCTCTTGTGGAGTGTCTACTCCTTCTATATTAGGAAGTAAAAGCCCCCTTCTAAAGCCTTTAGATACTATTACTCCGTATTTTTCCACATCTAATTCCTCCATTGAGCTAATGGGTTCTGGCTCCATTAAGACATCTACTGAATAGATCAGGTAGGGTAGTTCTTCCTCCTCAACGGGCTCAAAGCGTGGGTCCTTCATTCCAGCACTGATGGCATTTTCTATTATCTCCAAGGCTATATTCCCTTGGGTTGGCTCTATAGTCCCTATACATCCTCTTAACATGCCGTCCTTCTTGAGGGTGACGAAAACTCCAGCCCTATTTGTTAAAAGCTCCTGGCTCAATCCTTCAGGAATTTCAATCCTCTCTTTATGTTTAACATAATGTTCTAAGCTTAGTCTAGCCAGTTTTACATATTCATCTTCCCCTTGTCGAGCTTTAAGGATCCTTTCCTCCTCTATCCGGGTTATTTCATCTATTATTTTCTCTTCCTTATCATCTAATACCGTAAACTTAGCATTACAGTAGCCTACTCCAAAGGGGCCTTCATAGGACACTACTTGTGGTATAGTCTTAAACCCATCTATAAAGCCTGAAAGGATCATTAAAGTCCTAAGGCCACACTCCCCGGCCTTTTCACTTAAGCTTAGATCGAAGGTTACAATGGATTTAAAATCGCCTTTTTCCAAAAGATTAACAATTTGTTTATCGAATTTTTCGCCATAGGGTGAATAGGAATAGGGACCACTATGGGATAATTTGTGGGATAGATCTCCACTAGCAATGAGTATGGCACTTTCCTCTGATTTTAGAACTACTTCCTGCAGTAGTTGGCCAAAGCCATATAATTTTTTAGGAGATAATAGGCCGTAGGTTATGTGGATAAGTTTGAAGTCCTTATATAGCTTATCCACAAAATATAGGGGTACTAAAGCACCGTGATCCAATTTTAGGCTAATATTAAAGCTTTCAGCCAGATCTTTATTAACATTGGCAACGGGGATATCTTTCTTACCGCTTTCCAGCAAAATATCCTTAACCAATCCTAGATGGTTTTCAAACTTTAACCTTACATGGGCTGCTCCAAAGTCTCCAAAATCCCCTTCCAATGTGGGACTTGTGGATATGGATATGGCATCTCTAAATAAGGGACCATGAGGTGTAACAAGGATTATGGTGCTAGGCTTTTTCTCTCCTATATCCCGAGCTAATGCTTGGCAGCCTTCCAAGGTCTTTATTGCCTTTTTCCTTTCCTTCCCACCTACTTCTTCGATTATAATGGGAGGGTGTGGAAACAAATAGGCTGACAATATTTTACCCATTTTTTTCACCCCTTTTTTTTGCCATTTTCCTTAACTTCCTTAGCATATCTTGATTGGGAGAAAATAAAAAGCTAATCTCCTTGTCATTGGATAGACAACTTCCTATATAAACCCCTTCCCCTTTTTTGTCGAAGGTAAAGTTGTAGTCATATTCTTCCCTCTTATTATAGGATTTAATTGAAGTTAGATCCGCTCCATCTATTCTAAGGATTAAAAACTTCCTCCTTCCTATTACTCGAAAGAATAAAAGCTCATTGCCCTCTATTAAGTATAGGTAATTTGAGAAATACTTAATCAATATATAGCTACAACTTACAACCACCAGTATTATGGTTAGTATAGTGGATACATAAGGGGAAAGACCTTCTATATATCGGTTTATTAGGAATATTGTGAAATCTACCAATATTACAAAAGTCAGTATTATAACCAATAGTTTAAGGAAGGGCCTTTTTTCCCTCTCTATCAATTGCTCCATCGACATTCCCCCCTTAACCCTATTTTAATGGAACTTATAGATTATAGCAAACAAAAAAACAGATAAGCATATATGCCTATCTGTTCCATTCCAATTAAACTATATTATTCTTCGTCTCCTGCTTCTTCATCGCCACCTACTGGTACATCAGCTGCATCTACATCTGCTTCTGCATCTTCTTCCTCATCTACAGCTGGAGCTGCAGCTTCTACTAGACTAGCTATTACGTCGTCTGCTTCTCTGAATATGGTTATATCTTCATTGGTGAAAATTTCTAGATCTGATATAAGGACAGGTTTGTTAAAGTCAATATTGGATACGTCTACTTCTACAGATTCAGGAATATCCTTCGGGAAACATTCGATTTCGATTTCGTCTAACTGTTGAACCAATACTCCATCTGTCTGTTGGATATTTTCCCTACCTATTAATGTAATAGGAACGGTTAATTTAATCTTTTCATCCATCTTAAGTTTTTGGAAATCCACATGTAAGAATTGATTCTTAAATGGATGAGTTTGTACCTCCTTAATTAATACAGGTGATACATCTCCATCTAATTCTAAATCTATCATAGTGGTTGTGCCTGCAATATTATAAACTCTAGTAAAATCCTTTCCAGAAACTTGGATATGTTCCGTATCTTCATTTTTACCGTATACAACACCTGGAATTAAGCCTTCTTGACGAAGCTTATCAACTTTATTCTTTCCTACCCCTGTCCTTCTTTCAGCTTGTATTTTAATTGCTGCCATGTTGCTACCCCCTTGCTTTTTATTTGTATATTATATTTATACCAGATATAGAGAATATTTGCAAATTTAAGGCTAAAATCATAAAATATGTTGGATTATCAATAGTAATAAAATACCCGGTATACCAAAGACTCCTGCAATTACAGCAGTCAAAGGATTTATCACTATGCTTATACCTATAAAGCTACCTATTAGGTTTACCATCAGTAATAGAATTCCTCCCAAAACCCCATTCACTATTAACTTTACTATCAGCTTAATGGGAATTACCAAGGCTATGCCCACAATATATAGTAAGAATAAGCCAAATACGAAGGCCAATAAGGAACCAATTTCCATTATATCCCCCCTCATTAACTCTATATTATATAATAGGGGACAAGTCGAGTAAATATTACCTAATATTTCTTTCCTTTACCTTTTTAAGTAGGTAGATGTATTTAATCTTAGAGGCCTCTAGTTCATAGATGGCATGGTCTACTAGATCTGGGTCTGATACCGATTGGAAATAAACCTCCTTATTCTTCCATTCCTCGTGGGCCTTTTTTAAGCTCTCTATCATCTTTTCATCTTCCGTCTTTTCTTCTGCCTTGAATTTACTAGATAAGAGATTTACATATTCTAAAATCCTTTGGGCCTTTTTTCTATAATGATCTTTTGGTCTATCCATGAATATCCCCCCATGTTTTTATTATCTTATCTTTGCCAAAAACATAGGGGTTTATACTATCCTTTACAATGTCTACTGCACTCAGCCTTTCTGTTAAGGCATACTATTTGGTCTGACTTACACAGGGGACAGTTGGACTTGTCCCTTATAAAGTTGATTTTATAGGTAGCCTTACAAAGGCTACACTGGAATTGGCAGGATTGGAAGGCAAAATCTCCTCCTTTTATTTGGAGGGGTAAACCCTTTACTAAGGCTTCTGCCACCTTCTTCCTGGCCCCTTCCAAAATATTTTGGAAGGTTTGTCTTGACACTTCCATTACATGGGCACACTCCTGCTGGGATAGGCCCTTTAAATCCTTTAACCGAAGGGCTTCCAACTCCTCTAACCTTAATATTATTCCTTCTTTTTCTCCACCTTCCTGGCCTTGGGGCAAAAATAAGTTTATATGGGGAAGAAATTCTATTTTTCTACACTTAACTGGTCTTGCCATATTAACCTCCCTTATGTTCAGTTGAAGGTATTAATTATCTTAGTGCTTATACTATTAAAGATATCCTTTACCTCTTCTGACAGTTCTGAATTGCCGTTGACGGATATATTGGCAATATCCTTACCCATAGGCAGCTCACCCAATAGGTCTAGCTGGTATTCTTGAAGGAAGTTTTCCGTATTTTCCCCTTCAAATATCTGGATTTTCTTCTTGCAATCGGGACATAATACATAGCTCATGTTTTCAACTACGCCTAAGACTGGTATGTTTAGCCTCTTAGCCATATTAACAGCCTTTGCTACAATCATGGAAACCAAATCCTGGGGTACAGAAACCATTATTATGCCAGATATGGGGATGGATTGCATAACCGTTAAGGCCACATCTCCCGTTCCTGGCGGCATATCTATGATTAGATAATCTAATTCTCCCCATAATACATCAGTCCAGAACTGCTGGACTATGCTGGATAGAATAGGTCCTCTCCAGATAACTGGTTTATCCTCTTCATCCATCAGTAGGTTTAAAGACATTACCTTAATACCATCTTGGGTGGTTATGGGAATTATTCCGTGTTCGTTAGCTGTAGCCCTTCTTCCCTCTATCTGGAACAGCCTTGGAATACTTGGACCTGTAATGTCAGCATCCATAACTCCTACCTTATATCCTTTATGGCTTAAGTCCTTGGCAATTAAGGCAGAGATAGTGGATTTGCCTACTCCACCCTTACCGCTCATTACACCTATGATATTCTTTACAAAATTATAGGGATTATTCTTTATGGTACAAGTATCTTGAGATGTACAATTATCCTTTACTGGGCAATTATTGCAATCGGCCATTTTTATCTCCTTCCGTAACTTATTGGCATATGCCAATAATATTGTAACCTTATTTTAAGCTGGTGTCAATAATACCAGACTTAATTTCTATTCTGTCTATATTTTCTATTATAGAACTTTACAATATAAATAATTTTCTCAGTCTTTGACATATATATAATGATATGGTAGTATTTATAAAAGGGATTTAATGGAATTATTTTCCATAAATCCTTTTTTGTTGATAATTTATAATTGAGGTGATTTTAATATTATGAGTGGTATAGCTGGGGTTTGCCATAGGGAAGATAGTTATGAGTTGGTGAAAGATATTTTGGAAAAAATTAAACACAGAGGCCCTGACAACACCAGCATAATTCCTTTAAATGGAATAGCTTTAGGTCAAAACTGTTTTCCAGGTGAAAAGGTAGGAAGGGGCCAGAATATTGTTGCTGTAATCGGCGGTTTTCAAAGGATCGATAGAATGACCATGGCTCATTCCTTAGATGTGGATATACCTATTATGAATAACGAGGTAGTCGAGTTTGCCTATAGTCTACCTATAGAATGGAAAATCTATGAGGAAGATGGCAAGAAAATCGAAAAATGGATTTTACGCAGGGCTTTTGAAGGAGAAAAAAATCCAAGCTTAAGTTTTAAGCTTGGATTTTATATATCCTAGTTAGAAACCTTCCTCCTTGGGATTTTCCCTCTTTATTAAAAGGGTGGATACTAAAGCAGTCAATGGAATGGTTAAAACCAACCCTATGCTTCCAGAAAGGGACCTAACTATCTCCGTTGCAATAATATCTAGGTTGATTACCTTTATCAGAGAGGTTTCATAAGCCATGAATAGGAGTAATAGGGGAATAGAGCTACCAGTATAGGCCAATATAAGAGTATTGGTCATGGTACCCATTATATCCTTTCCTACATTCATCCCGGAATTGAAGAGTTCCTTCCTTGTAAAGTTTTTATTGGCATTGTGGATCTCCTCTATGGATGAAGCTATGGACATTCCCACATCCATTATGGCCCCTAAGGCTCCCAGTATTATACCGGAGAATAATAGACCCCTAAAATCGAAATCCACCCCTTGGGGGATAAACATCAGCATGGTAGCTTCTTCGCCGCTAAGGCCCGTTAACCTTACCTGGCTGCCTACAAAATAGGCTATTATTCCAGCAATAATCACACCGCTAGTAGTCCCTACAATGGCAGATATGCTCTTAACATTAAGGCCTGAAATGATTAGAATGGTGATTAGGGTAATTAATATGGAAGCTAAAACAGAAATAGGTATTGGGTTTATTCCCCTTAACATCAGGGGAAGCATTAGCTTTAAAATTATAAAAACAGTTATAGCTAAGGTTATTACCGCCTTAATCCCCTTTTGTCTGCCTATGAAGATTATCAATAGTATGAATAAAGCTAATAGATAGGATATATAGCTCTGCCTAGCATAGTCAGATATGTAGACTTCTACAAAACCATCTTCATATTCTTCAATTCCCACTACTACCTTATCCCCTGCTTTCACTGGAATATCATAGGCCATATTATGGGATAGGTGGTTTTCCACATGGACCGTTTGACCTTTAAATTTCCCGCTAAGAATTTCAACTCTTACATATTGAACTTGGGCTGTTATGCCCTCTACTTCTTCAATTTTCTCCCCTTCCTCTACTTCTAAAACTACAGCCCTTTCCATATGTATTTCAGTTGGCTCCATATATTCCCCTTGCGCCTTTAAAGGGAGTAATAATATCAGTAGAAGGAAAATCCATATCCCCTTTTTCATATTAAACCTCCAATATTTTATTGCTATGAATATTATAATATATTAGACCCCATTTACATTCAATCTATATATAGGTGTCGAAGCTTAAAAAATTTCATCAATTTAACCCTGATTTCGTCAATTTCCTCCCTCAGCTCCGGCGAAAGGTATATCCTAATGCCATCTGAATGATACAAATGGTAGGAGGATTCATCTTCAGGTTTTCCCAACTGAACCGATGGTTGCAAGGAAGTTAGTCATCCCTTGGGAATCAGGCTGAGTTCGATAGTGATAGCCCTATCCTCACTGGCCTTTTCTATATATTCCCTGGCTTTTCTATCGATAAGGATTTCCATCTTTATTCCTTCCCTTCCTCTTTTATCCTATTATACTACAGAGGGGTATGATGTCAACGGGAATAGTTAAGCCCTTGATTTGATTCTTTTTATTTATCAGCTGCATATAAATAACTATATAATAGGGAAATAATTAGAGGTGGTCTTTTGAAGGAAAGGGATTTTGTACAGGGTTCCATGATTTTGCTTGTGATAAACTTCCTGGTACAGACAATCGATTTTATTTATGATGTCATGTTGTCCAAATTCATCGGGGCTGAGGCCATGGGTCTATTCCAAATGGCCATGTCCATATTAATGGTCTTCTTAATAGTGTCTACCGTTGGAATCCCAACGGCTGTATCTAGATTAGTGGCAGAGTATAACTCTAGGAAGGATAGCTATGGAGTAGATAAGACATTTAAGGTTGCCTTTGTTATGACCTTGATTCTATCCTTAATATTTAGCAGCATCATAGTGATATATGGAGAGGATATTTCAATAAGGGTATTTAAAGATGAAAAAATGGTTCTTGGGCTATACCTTTTAATACCAGCCATAATAGTCATATCCATAAGCTCTATTATTAGGGGGTATTATTATGGCTTAAAATTGGTGATGATCCCTAGCATCTCCCAGATAATCGAATATGTTACCAGATTTGTAATTATACTAGGGTTACTCTATTATATATATCCTGTTAAACCCTTTTATGGAGCCCTCATCGCCTTAGCTGGAATTAGCGTTGGAGAGATATTCGATTTGATCTGGCTTACTTTTATGCTCAAGCCCTGGAAGAGGAAAAAAATCATTAAATCCAATATAATTCCTCTTAAGGTCATAGTGAGGCAAATCATACCAATAGCCATACCCCTAGGCTTGTCTAATCTGTTGAATGTGATCCTTAGGTTTTTAAATTCTTTATTAATGCCTCAAAGGCTTATGAAGATAGGCTATTCCCATACAGAAGCCGTGGCCACCTTTGGAAGGATTACTGGTATGACCATGCCCTTAATCACCCTCCCTTTCATGATAACATCAGCCATGGTAATAAATCTGGTTCCAAATCTATCGGAACAGATGGCTTTGAAAAACTATGGGGATGTAAAGAGGAATACTCTATTTTCCATCAAGATAACCCTAATGGGGGCCATTCCCCTAACGGGCTTATATGTATTCTTTTCTGAACCATTGGGGTTTTTACTCTATAGGGATTTGAAGGTGGGAAAATTTTTAAGTATTATGGCCTATGGAACTTTATTTATGGCCTTGCAGCATACCCTATCAGGGGTCTTAAATGGTCTGAAAAGGCATGTAGCAGTTACCCTTCATAGGATTTTAGGCATGCTGATTCAAATCCTTGCCATATACTATCTAGTAGGCAACCCCCGTTTTGGAATTAATGGTTTTTTCCTAGGATTCCTAACATCGGGAGCTACTGTAGTTTTATTGGATGTAATAACTATTAGGAAGATGATGAAATTGAAAGTAGATTGGCTTGATATAGTCATTAAACCCCTATTAGCTACCCTTATGATGATTTTTGTTATCCACCATGGAACTAATCTATTGTTTGGAATTGGAGTCAATTACTCCTGGGCTTTTCTATTAAGCTTGGTCATGGGGACTTTATGCTACCTACTCACCCTATATGTAAGCAAAGCTATTCCTAAAAATCCACTTAGGAGGCTAATAGGAAATAATTGATAAATATGTAGAAAAGAAGCCAGGCAGTATTTTTTACCGCTTGGCTTCTTTTAAATACTCCAGTATTCCTTTCTTTATAGCATAGGCTAGTTTTCCCTTATAGCCCTCATCCTTTAATAGCCTATTTTCCTCTGGATTGGTAATAAAGCCTGCCTCTAATAATATTCCTGTATATTTAGGCTCTCTTAGTATGTAAAAGTCCTCATATAGCACTTCAGCTCTCAAGCTTTCATCCTTCAAGAATTGGCCGTATAGGTAGGTATCTATTGCTTGGGCTAGTTTCTCCGCCAGTTCTCTACCATCTTCCGAGCCAGGATAATGGTAAATCTTTATTCCCCTAGCAGAAGGACTTGTGCTGGAATTGACATGGATGCTTACATAGACCACAGGCCTGTTAGCATCTATTATAGCCCTTCTGGCATCTAAATCCCTTCTATATCTGGAGGCCTTTATCTGGCTTAGTTCTTCTAGGGATTCATCCCTTTCCCTAGTCATTATTACGTTGAAGCCCTCCACTATTAATTCCTTTTTCAATTTAATAGCTATGTCCAAATTGATATCCTTTTCCAATATATCTCCCCTTTTGCCAGTACCTCCATCTATTCCACCATGGCCCGGATCCACTACAATGGTCTTTACGTTTGGCTTGTGGTTAAAGACATCAATTACCCTTTGATTTGTAAGTATCACATAAGCTAGTAAAATAAGAGCTAGTAATCCTATCAAAATTATGGCCATCCTATTCAGCTTTATTACATACACTCTTGGCTTTCTTACCATCTTTCCTCCCAAAATGCTTATATTACAATTATTTTATTAACCATCTCCTAAAGTTAGAACAAAAAGGAGAAAAAGAGTTTTTTGACCCTTTTTCTCCTTTTCAGTTTAATTTACTACTTGCGTATATTTAGTATGCCTGTTTTTAATATCTCTAAATCTATTCCCATTATGCTCTGTAAGAATTCAATGGGAACATAGGTTGTGGAATTTGTAAGTTCTGGCGCTATGCCTAAGTTTATAGGTCTACCCTTTAGGGTATAGCTTTCTTCCCCTATTGTAAGGCTTATTAAGTAATCATCTTTTGTTAAATCAACAGTCCTAGTATCGGTAATCCATTTAACTTGGTATCCTAACTTTTCAGCTAGCTGCCTTAGAGGTACCATGATTACCTCCTGACTATTCTTATAGATTGGACTGTTAAGCTTAAGCTCCTCTTGCTCTATTGAGATTTTATCCCAAACGCTTATTTCCAATTCCTCTTTATCTAACAGGATTATCTTATTAGGAGTAGTTTGGGCTGGAAAACTTTCGGCAACTAGCGTGTAAAAGACAATTAAATGCCTGTTTACTATGTCTTCCTTTTCTATTGAATTCCCTTCCCTATCGATTATAAGGGTATCCTCTGATGGGTTTAATCTCAAAGATTTATCGGAGCTTAAAAGACTCTCATCGAATTTAGATACATAGATTAAATCTGGATTTTCACCTTTCCTTACTACTATAATATCTGCTCCCAGTCTGGGGGGTGCAGTCATCAACATAACTGTATCCTTATGGTAGTAGGTGGTGATTTCCATGCCTAGCTCTAATTCATCCCTAGAGATGAAACCATTGCTTTCATCCTCTAGTAGGATGGTATCCTGTGTAATATATAGGACCATTCCACTATAGGGATCTTCTTCATCATCTGTAACCCAAATGGAAAATAGATTTTCATCCGTACTAATGTCGGCAATCTTTCCATCATATCTAATATAATCTGGTATAATATAGTCTGGAAAATCCAGATCTATTGGATTGTCTATGGGGGTGAAGTCTATTGGCTGATTACCGTCAGCTTCAGTTACTAGGGGACTTAAGAGTAGGGAGACTACCAAGGTTAAAATAAGATAGCTTTTCATCCTATCCATTTACAAACACTCCTTTCCCTTTTGCCCCTAGTATACCATATTCTCATAAAAATAGGTTACATAAGGGTTACATAAGGTTTACAATTTATCTTGCAAAGCCTGTGCTTACGTCCTCTATCATGACCTTAGTTCCACCTAGTCCTCCCGATACTACATACCAGATTTGAGAGCTCAGGTATACTATTTTATCCTTTTGATAGGCAGCTGTCTTTTTGATTATCTCATTATCGAATACCTGCTCTGCAGTTACACTGCCGCCAGTGGTAGCAGCCCTGTCTATTACGAATATATAGTCAGGATTCTTTTCTAGTATATATTCAAAGGTGACATTCTGACCATGATTGCTAAGCTCTATGTCCTTATCAGCGGGTTCAAATCCAAATTCATTATGAATTATACCGAATCTAGAGCCTTCTCCATAGGCACTAATAGCTCCATCATTGGCCATAACTATTAGGGCGTTGCTGCCAGCTTCCTTGACCTTTCCATTTAATTCTTCTATCATTTCATTTATTTGGGCTATTTCAGCTTCTATGAATTCTTCTTTTTCAAATATCTCACCCAATATTCTTAAATTCCTAGTAACGGATTCCATGTAATTAGCACCGTCTACTTCCAAGAATACGGTAGGTGCAATTTCATTTAGCTCTTCATATACTTCTGCCTGTCTACCAGATATGAATATTACATCTGGTTCAAGTTCAAATATCTTCTCAAAGTTTGGCTCAAATAGGGTTCCTACATCTTCATATTTTTCGTCATTGTACTTTTCTAAGTAGGTTGGAATATTGGATTTAGGTAAGCCTATTATATCGATTCCCATTTTGTCTAGGGTATCTAGTGTAGCGTAGTCGAATACGATTATCCTTTCTGGCTTCTTTTGAAGACTTGCCTCCCCTAGCCTATGTTCAACGGTTACCTGGCTTACCCCTTCTACTTCTTCAGCTACTTCTGACTTTTCAGGATTTATACTGGTTTCATCTTGAGAATTACATCCAACGGCTAAAATAAGTAGGGTCAAAATTGATAATAGGATTATAAATTTTCTATTCATCTTTACTCCCTCTTTCCTCTATATTTTATCTTTATATTAGTAATAAACACAGATTCGATTATTGTTTATATCCTTGATACAGAATTCAATATTGTAAACCTCTTCTAATATATCCTTTTCTATGATTTCGTCTACTCTTCCCTCTTTTACTATTTTTCCTTTATCTAAAACTATAATATAATCTGAATAACAGGATGCAAAGTTGATATCGTGTATGACTATGCCCACTGTCTTTCCTAACTCCTCTACCAAACTCCTGAGAGTTTTCATAATCTCTACTGAGTGCTTCATATCTAAATTATTAAGGGGCTCATCCAGTAGGATATATTCGGTATCCTGGGCTATGACCATGGCTATATATGCCCTTTGCCTTTGGCCACCGCTTAGTTCATCTAAGTACTTATGCTGAATATCTTCTAGTTTCATATATTTAATGGCATTGTCTACATGTTCCCAATCCTCGGCTGTAAGCCTTCCATTGGAATATGGGAAGCGTCCAAAGCTTACTAACTCCCTTATGGTAAGCCTTATATTTATATGATTGTTCTGCTTTAATATGGATATCTTCTTAGCCAGTTCCTTGCTATCCCAAGAAGCTATTTCCTTTCCCTCAATATATACTTCACCTTCATTTTTATCTATCAGCCTACTGATTATGGATAGAATAGTGCTCTTCCCTGCCCCATTAGGACCAATGAAGGATGTAATCTTACCCTTTTCCATCTTAAAACTTACATCATCTACCACCCTGTGGTCTTTATATTGTTTAACTATGTTTCTAACCTCTATCACATTTCCACCTCCCTTAATAATAAATAGATAAAGTATATACCTCCAACAAAGTTTATGACTACACTTATAGGAGTTTTGAAGTTCATAACCCTTTCAGCTATGAACTGACCTCCCACTAAAGTGATGGAACTAATTAACATGGATGCCGGTACTAAGTACTTATGCTTATAGGATTTAATAAGTCCACGAGCAATATTGACTACTAATAATCCTAGGAAGGTTATTGGCCCTACTAAAGCTGTAGATATGGATACCAATATAGCTACCACAATCAACATATTTCTTACCACATAGTCATAATCCACCCCTAAATTTATGGCACTGTCCCTCCCTAGAGATAGAACATCTAAGTTTGGCAAAAATCTGTAGGTATATATAAGGGTTAATAGCTTCCCTATTAAGGCTATATATAATATACTGGTGTTCATATTGTTAAAGCTTGCAAACATCCTATTTTGTACTACTAAAAACTCATTAGGGTCTATTATAAATTGCATAAATGATGAAAGACTTTGAAAGAAGGTTCCAATTATCATCCCGAAAAGTATGAGGAAAAAAATATTTTTGTTCTCCCCCTTAAAGAGCAGCCTAAATAGGATTATGGAAAATAAGACCATGAATCCTGCTGCCAATATGAAATTCAACCTTGGATTAGTGCTAAATATGGCATTAGACCCAAAAACGAATACTATAAAGGTTTGCATAAAGATATATAAAGAATCCAATCCAAGCACACTTGGGGTTAGGATTCTATTGTTGGTTATAGTCTGAAATACTATAGACGAAAAAGCTATGGAACTTCCAGTTAAAATGATTCCTATTATCTTGGGTATCCGCCTAGATAAAGCGTACTCCCAATTTTTGCTGTTTAGGCCTATGCCTATAAATAGGATTACAAAGACCATTAGCACAATAGCCAGTAAGTAAATTTTCTTTTTCTGCTCCATCACTTATGCCTCCTAATAAGTAAATAAAGGAAAATAAAGCTACCTATTACACCTACAGTAAGCCCTATGGATATTTCATAGGGATAGATTATAAGCCTAGATAGGATATCACAGGCTAATAGAAAGATTGCTCCAAAGAAAGCCGTAGGCCATAGATTCTTCCTTAGATTGTCTCCAAGGTACATGCTTACTATGTTAGGCACTATTAGACCTAGAAAGGGGATTCTTCCCGCTGTGATAACGACTATTGATGAAATTAAAGCTACAATGGAAACCCCTAGGTTTACCACAAATTCATAGTTTAATCCTAAATTAATAGAGAAATCTTCCCCCATGCCTGCTATGGTAAATTTATTGGAATATAAAAAGGCTATAATTAGTAATGGAAGGCTGATATACAAAAGTTCATATCTTCCTTTCATAATCATGGAAAAATTCCCCTGCAGCCAGGAAGAAATATTCTGCATCAAATCATATCTATAGGCAAGGAAGGTAGTTATGGAATCGATAACGTTTCCAAGCATAATTCCTACCAGGGGTATGATTACAGCATTTTTAAATTTTACCCTTTTTAAAACCTCCATAAAAATAAAGGTTCCTCCCAAAGCGAATATGAAGGAGATTAACATCTTCGTTATGGTGCTTTCCGTCGGAAATAGTATAACGGATACCAATATACCAAACCTAGCTGAATCTATAGTACCTGCCGTAGTAGGAGAGGCAAACCTATTCTGGGTTAGCTGCTGCATAATAAGCCCGCTAACACTCATACCTGCACCTGCTACTACGATACTAATAAGTCTGGGTATTCTGCTTAAAAAGATAATCTCTATTTCCTCATAGTTTAAATGGTATATATCTGAAAAAGATATATCCTTAACCCCAACAAATATGGATGCTATGGAAAGAATAATCAATATTACTACTAAGTACTTGGCTTTCATAGACCCTCCTAAATGTGTGAAAAAATTTTTTTCTTTAGTTTTGCAAAATCAATAAAAATCTAGTATAATATTAATACTAACAGGTCGTTGATAATGATTATTATTATCGTTATAAGTATA
>ERZ773359.1733-NODE-1733-length-29377-cov-11.912762_pt1 | contig 29377 bp, 33 predicted proteins | sample MGYA00374955_ERZ773359 | MGnify/ENA primary metagenome ERZ773359 (study PRJEB29098, sample SAMN04486028) | biogas fermenter metagenome | study: EMG produced TPA metagenomics assembly of the Biogas fermentation microbial communities from Germany - Plant 4 DNA1...
TGTCGAAAAAAATAGCGAAGGGCGGCCCGTGGATGGGATGATAAATAATCTTGTAAATGAAGGAGTAAGCATGAAACAGGGCATTTTTATAACTTTTGAAGGGATCGACGGGTCTGGGAAGTCCACGCAAGCTCAGATGTTAGCGGCCCGCCTAACGGCGGAGGGCGTCCCCGCGCTGATCACCCGGGAGCCGGGCGGGACGGTGCTGGCTGAAAAGATCCGTGATCTACTCCTTTTTGCGGAGGAAGATCCGGCCCCGGAGACTGAGATTTTACTTTACGCCGCGGCGCGGGCACAACACGTTGGCAAAGTGATAAGGCCGGCGCTCGCCCGGGGCGCGGTGGTCATCTGTGAACGTTTTACCGATTCAACCTTGGCCTATCAAGGATTTGCCGCGGGGAACGATCCGGAGCTGATTCGGCAGATGAATACTTTTGCCACCGGCGGCTTGGTCCCCGACCTCACCTTTTTGCTTGATCTCACGCCGGATCAGGGCTGGCGTCGGGTGCAGGAACGGAGCAGCAGGATCGGAACGGACCGGATTGAAGCTAGGGGTCTCTCTTTTCAGGAGAAAGTCCGTCAAGGCTATTTACGGCTGGCGGCCGCCGAGGCCGAGCGGTTTTGTTTGCTCACCGGTTCCGACCGGACAAAGGAGGAAGTTCACCAGCAAATCTGGGTGCGGTTTCTGGAGAAATTCCCCTTCATACCGGTTGGAAGCAAAGGGAAAGGAGGAAAATAAATGTTACTGCTGATCGCTGTGGTTCAGGATCAGGATGTAAATCGTCTGCTCACTGCTTTACTGGAGAAGGGATACCGCGCAACCAAACTGGCCAGCACTGGAGGGTTCCTTCGCCAAGGAAATACCACGTTGTTAATTGGGGTCCAGGAAGAACAGCTTGAAGAGGTCAATTCGATTATTAAAGCCGTTTGCCGGACCAGGAAAGGGCTGGTCAGTCCGATGGCGGCGGTGGACCAAACTTTGAATACCTACATTCCGACCCCGGTGGAAGTCGAAGTCGGTGGGGCGACCGTATTCACCCTGAAAGTTGAATCTTTCGAAAAGATTTAGGAGTGAAGAGGAATGCGGATTAAAGGAGTCGGAGCCGAATCGCCTCCTCCTCTAACCGAGCGGGGCGAATTAAACCCAGAAAACGGGGGTAAAGTGGCGTTTAAGCAGATCCTAAAAACCGCTGGGGAACATGAGGCCGCCGGCTGGGATCAGCTTTTAAACCGGGTTGATGAAGCCGGTAAAAAACTGTTAAACCAGCCCAGTATGGCGACGCTCCGTTCCTACCGGGCGGCGGTACGCGACTTTCTGAAAGAAGCAATCAGCGGTAGTTATCAGATGAAGGGGGAAAGCCGCTGGGACCGGCGGGGCAACCGCCGGGTGTTCTGTGTGGTACAGAAGATCAACCAAGCCCTGGAAGAGTTAACAACGGACGTTTTAGAGAAAAACGCCGCATCAATGACGCTGATGGCGAAGATTGATGAGATCCGTGGTTTATTAATTGATTTATACTACTGAAGCGTAGTTTTTAAGGAAAGGTTTTTGCGTTGTATCCGGAACCGGATTCCGTTACAATATTAAAGGACCGGTAAGGACAGCCGGAGAGAACCAAGGAGAATGATTGTGACTGAAAAGCTAGCAAACAGGCGTTTTGCCGAACTAGAAAGGATCTTTGCCGGCGGGAAGGCCAGCCATGCCTATCTGTTTTTGGGACCGCTGAACGCGGAGAATGAAACGGGGATTCGGCGTCTTGCCCAAACCTTGCTTTGCGAGGGGGAACGGGAAAAACCTTGTGGCCGTTGTCGCACCTGTCGGTTGATGGAACAGGGTAGTCATCCGGATTTCCGTGTACTGGCGCCCGAGGGGGGAAAGATAAAGCTGGAAGAGGTACGACAGCTTTGCTATGACGCCCTCCTCAACCCGTATCTTTCCGCGGGCAAAGTTTATTTTTTTCAGCAATTTGAGCTTCTGACCGAAGTGGCGGCAAATGCGTTCTTGAAAACACTGGAGGAACCACCACCGGCGGTTTATTTTCTGGCGCTGGCCGAGGATGAACGGGGTGTTTTGCCCACGATCCGTTCCCGGATGCACCGGGTGCAGCTGGGCGGTGCTGGTCTGGAGGGCAGTTTTCCCGAAAACAACGGTGTTGATCTCCCGGTGTCCGATCTGGGCGCGCTTTTGCGGCAGGCGGAACAGTTAAGTAGTACCGACCGGAACCAGGTGGATCTTTATTTACAAGGGCTCCAAGCCCATTTTCGGGCCGCATTATTGGCGGCGGCTAGCGCGGGGACGGCGACGAAAGGTTTAATTGGGGCAAATGCGGCTGTCCAGCAAGCCCGGGCGTACGTGGCGGCCAACCTTAACCTCCGCCTTTTATTGGAGGATCTTTTTCTGACCCTCTATGAAGAGTTGGGAGATGGTCCTCGGCACTAAAGGTGGGCGAATTTGAGCCGGAAAGGAGGAAGCAGTATGGATGAAGAAAAACAGACGACGGAGAGTTCTCCGGCGGAATCATATACAGTCGTTGGCGTTCGGTTTAAACGGGCCGGTAAAATCTACTATTTTGACCCGAACAACATGGATTTAAAGGTTGACCAGGAAGTGATCGTCGAAACGGCACGGGGTATGGAGTACGGCAAGGTAAAGATTGGGCCGAAGGAGGTTCCGGCGAGCGAGATCACACCCCCGTTAAAAAAGGTGATCCGGGCCGCCAGCGAAAAGGACAAGGCCCAGTACCTTGAGAATAAAGATAAGGAAGCCAACGCCTTTCGGATCTGCCTTGAGAAGATTAAACAACACGGGCTTGAGATGAAGCTGATTGATGTGGAATATACCTTTGACCGGAACAAAGTAATCTTTTATTTTACGGCGGACGGACGGGTTGACTTCCGCGAACTGGTCAAGGATCTGGCCTCGGTGTTCCGGACCCGGATTGAGCTCCGCCAGATTGGGGTGCGGGATGAGGCGAAGATGCTTGGCGGGCTAGGCCCCTGTGGGCGCTCGCTCTGCTGTGCCACCTTTTTAGGGGAGTTTGATCCGGTATCGATCAAAATGGCCAAGGAGCAGAACCTGTCGTTAAACCCCACGAAGATCTCGGGGATCTGCGGCCGTTTAATGTGTTGTCTTAAGTATGAATCCGAAACTTACCGCGAGAGTAATCAGATGCTCCCCGCGGTGGGCAGTAAGGTGGAATACCAAGGCAAAGAAGGAACGGTTGTCCAGATCAATATGTTAAAAGAAACACTGGTGATTCAGTTCCCAGAAGGGGAACCCTTTGAGGTACCCCTCGGCGAGGTTAATTTTTAGCTAGCCATTGTCGATCAGAGAAAACGGATGGTTTCATCCGTTTTTCTTTGCTTGGCTTGGCTACACTTCGGTTACACTCAAGTAAAACTTTGTCACAAGGAGCGCGTGAAGCGAAAACACCTTGCATAATTATAAGCTATGAGTTATAATTATGAATACAATTAAGATGGATGCCTTAATACCAGCTATTTCCAAGAGAGTGGGGGTTTAATCATGAAAAAGAAGCCTTTATTGTATGGCCTAATTATTCTTGGTGTAATTGTTGTGATCGCCCTGGTTGGGATGAATGTTTTCGCGCCTAAAAAGGAAGTCGGGACCGAGACCAGTGCGGAGGTGCTCGTCGTTGGGTGCGACGCGGCTTTTCCTCCGTTTGAGTATCTAGACGAAGAAACCGGTGCGTTGCTCGGATTTGACCTTGATCTGATGCGAGCGATCGGTGCCGAATTGGGGATGAAGGTCGAGATTAAGAATGTATCCTGGGATGGGATCATTCCCGGACTGCTCAGCGGGAACTACGATGTGATTGCTTCCGGCATGACAATTACGGATGAACGGAAAGAAGTGGTTAACTTCTCTGATCCGTATATCAATGCCGGTCTGGTCATTGTGACCCGCGCGGGTGATAACAGCATTAAAGGTCCGGAAGATTTAGTCGGCAAACGGTTGGCAGTACAGATTAACACCACCGGTGACTTGGCTGCCACCGAGATGCAGGCACAAGGGGTGGCGATTGCCTCCATTAAAAGATTTAATCACGCGACTGATCCGTTCTTAGAACTGAAGAACGGTGCCGCCGACGCTGTGGTCATGGATCTACCGGTGGCCGGGGCGCAGATAAAAGCCAATCCCGGGCAGTATCAGATCGTCGGTGAAGCCTTTACGACCGAAGAGTATGGCTTGGCCCTCCGGAAGAGTGACACCGAATTGTTGGCCAAGATTAACCAAGCTTTAAAGACCCTCAAGGCCAACGGAACTTATGATGAGATTTACCACAACTACTTTGGTGAATAATTATGAAAAGGCGAAAAGGCAGCCGACGGCTGCTTTTTCGATTCTAAGAGGAGAAGAGGGTTTTAAATCTTTTCCCTCGTCCTTGTTGGGATTTTCTGTGTTGACCTGATTATTCTAGAACGACGCAAAAAAGCCTTTGCTGTTGTCGGGGTTGGGGATCGCGCAAATGAAGGAGAGGAAGTTATGGGTTATAAATGGGATTTAAGTGTAATCGTCCGCTTTTTGCCCGTTCTATTGCAAGGGGCGGCTCTAACCATCCAGCTGACCTGTATAGCGGTGGGGATGGGGATCTTAATCGGAACATTTGTGGGGATTGGGCGTGTCTCCAAGAACAAACTGATCTTTACTTTAAGTTCGATTTATGTCACATTTATCCGGGGAACGCCCATGTTGGTCCAGCTCTATTTGGTTTATTTTGGGCTTCCCGCGTATTTTGGTACGATTCCGCCGTTGATGGCGGCGATTATTACCCTGTCGGTCAACAGTGGAGCCTATGTGGCCGAGATTGTGCGGGCGGGTATCCAGTCGATTGACCGGGGACAGTTGGAAGCGGCCCGTTCGTTAGGGATGACCTATCCCCAAGCCATGCGGTATGTGCTGATCCCACAGACTTTTAAACGGATTGTTCCGCCTCTGGGGAATGAGTTTATCGCCCTCCTCAAAGATTCTTCGATTGTTTCCGTGATTGCCCTGGAAGAGCTGGTGCGGAAAGGCTCGATGATCGCGGGGCGCACCTTTCGTGCTTTCGAGATCTGGACCGCCGTGGCCCTGCTTTTCTTATTCATGACGCTTCCCATCACCCAACTGGTTAATTACGCGGAGAGGAGGCTGAAACAGAATGATTAAGACGGTAGACTTGCAAAAAAGCTTCGGCTCTCTTCGGGTTTTAAACGGCATTACCAACGAGGTCAAGGATGGTGAAGTCGTCTGTGTGATCGGACCCAGCGGTTCGGGGAAGAGTACCTTTCTACGTTGCCTTAACCTGCTGGAAATTCCCGACGGGGGTCAGATCTATTTTGACGGTGTTGAAATTACCGATCGGAAGAAGGTTGATATCAACCAAATCCGGGCCGAAATGGGGATGGTTTTTCAACGGTTCAACCTGTTTCCCCATATGAACGTGGTCGACAACATTTGCCTGGCCCCGCTCAAAGTGCGGAAATGTTCCCGGGAGGAGGCCGAAGCAAGGGCTTACGACCTGTTACAGAAGGTTGGCTTGAAGGAGAAAGCCTTGTCCTATCCGGACACCCTTTCGGGCGGACAACAACAGCGGGTGGCGATTGCCCGGGCCTTGGCGATGCAACCAAAAGTGATGCTCTTTGATGAACCGACTTCCGCGCTGGATCCGGAGATGATCAAGGAAGTCTTGGATGTGATGAAGGCTTTGGCCAAAGACGGGTTGACCATGGTCGTGGTTACCCATGAGATGGGTTTCGCCCGTGAAGTCGCCGACCGGGTGATGTTTATGGATGAGGGGTTGATCATCGAAGAGAACACTCCGGAACAGCTCTTTAATAACCCGCAAAACGAGCGGACCAAACTCTTCTTAAGTAAGATTCTTTAAACCAAACCCGCTCCCATCCCTAAAAAAGACCAAGTTAAAGACCGTTGCCGCGTGCAACGGTCTTTTTTATAGTTTGGGCAGGTGGAAAAATTTACTTTTGAACAAGAAAAACCATTTAGTATTGGGCACGACGGTATAAAAGGTTTCCTTTAGCAATAAGCAAAAGAGCAGGGCTTGGCTGATAGTCAGCGCCCAGGCGGCACCCGCCAACCCAAAAGCGGGTAACGGTACAAAGGCCGCCATGACGCCGGTTTTAATAAAGATCAAAACCAGGGTTGCCCGGAGCAAAAAGACTTGTTTACCGAGGCCTTCCACCACAGGGGTTAATAGATTGTTCATGATCATAAAAGGCAGCGCTGGCAGGAGAAAAGGAAGGTAGCGGGTGGCGGCGGTTGTTTCGTAGAGCAACAGGGATAATGGCTTTGCGAATTTGAGGAGGAGGAAACTCACTCCGAGGGAATAAAGGAGTGCCCCCCTTAAAAGCCAACGGAGCTTTTGAAAATAGACCGGAAGATTGTTTTTGACGGTAGCGCGGGCGGTGGCCGGAAGGATTAAAGTGGAAACCGGGGAAAATAGGATCAGCGGAAAAAGCAGGAGGGGCATCGCCATTTCCCAGTATTCGCCAAGGTTGTGGGCGATTTGGGTTGGGGTGAGCCCCCCCTTCGTCAATAATTTGGGTAAGAGGATGCTTTCGGCGATACGCGCCAGGGACAAAACTAACTGCTGGGCCATGAGGGGGAAAGAAGAACACAGTAAGGGTAAGAGTTTTCGCCCGGAGGCCGCTTGGGGTGCCGTGTTGGTCAGGACGGGACGGACACGAGAGCGGTCATAGAGAAAGAGGGCACCGAGACAAGTTGCTTCGCCCAGCAGATACCCTTTGGCCAGGATTAGGCCGGCTGCTTCCACACTCAGCCGGGGACAGGGACGGGAGAACAGGAAGAGGAGAATAAAGGTGGTTTCGCCCAGGGTTTCGATGAGGTCGGCAAAGGCCAGTGGGGCAATGCGATCAAGACCATGAAAATATCCCCGGTAGACCAGGCAAAGACAGTGGAGGTTGAGGGCGAGCGCATAATACTTCAGGAGCGGACCAGTACGAAGATCGTTATAAAGCAAGGAACCCAGCGGCGTAGCAAACAGAAAGAGGAGGCAGGAGACAAGAAAGGCGGTGACGGCCACGAAAGTGAAGACGGTCTTTTTGGATTGTAAAATCCAAGCGGTATTTTTTTTCGCTTTTTCAATAGCGATTAAACGCACAAAAGCGGTGGGCAATCCCATTGTAATCAGGAGACTTAGCAACCGGTAAAAGGGGAAGATCATGCCCAGGAGGCCGAAGGGTTCGGCCCCAAAACAACGGAGGAGAAAGAGGCGGTAGATCACCCCGTAGACCCGTAACAACAGACTGGACATAGTAAGGAGTACATATTTTCTGCAGTAGGGGTTGAGCTTTGCTTTCATCTTCTTACCTTCCTTAAAAGCCCCTTTAAGCACGCCTTTCTTTACGGCCGAGGCGGGTGGCTAATGATATAAAACTATGACCCTTTGCTCATCTTCATGCAGGATTTCACCGAGATCTAATGAATAAATATAAAGGGACTCAAGAGGACTGAGGTGTAATGATGAAAAAGATAGGCGTATTCCCGCTTTTTGAGAAACCAGAAGCGGTTCGGGTTGCCCGCGAACTAATCGGCCTCTTGGAACAGGCGGGCTTCAAGGTGGTTATGGAGGAAGAGAGTGCCGCGCGTCTTGGCACCGTTGAACTGGGCTGCCGGGAAGAGGAGTTACCAGCCCAGCTGGACTATGGTGTGGTTCTAGGTGGGGATGGCGCGCTTTTGTCACTGGCCCGACGACTTTACCCGTGGGAAATACCAATCTTCGGCATTAACCTGGGTCATCTGGGTTTTTTAACCGAAGTGGAAGATAAAGATCTGAAATGCGCCGTGGAAAAACTGAAAAGTGGCGATTTTGTCTTGGAAAACCGGATCATGGTCAACGCGGAGGTGACCAATGGCGGCAAGCGGCGTGCCCGTTTAGTGGGGCTCAATGATATAGTGCTCAACAAAGGATTCTTCTCCCGAATGCTCCGGTTTGAACTGCTTATTGACGGTTTTTTTACCGGCATGTTGGCGGCAGACGGGTTAATTATTGCCACGCCGACCGGATCAACCGCTTATTCATTGTCGGCGGGGGGACCGATCGTCTCACCTCAATTATCCGCGTTGGTACTGACCCCGATCTGTGCCCATTCGCTCTTTAACCGCCCTCTGGTGGTGGGGAGTAATTCGGTTATTGAGATTAAATTTACGGCACCACCCCACGAAGTGATGCTGACGGCCGATGGCCAGGAGTGTCTGGCCTTGGAGCCCGACGATCGGATTAAAATCTATACGGCACCGCATCGGACCAGGTTTATTCGCTTTAAGGAGAAAAGTTTTTATCATATTTTGCGTGAGAAAGTCAAAGAAGGAAAATTGTAAAGGCTTTTGCGTAATGAAGGCCAAAAGCCAGGAAAGGGAGGGTGAATCATGAAAGCCCGTCGCCACGGCTTAATCCTGTCGATTATTAAAGAAAAGTCAATCGAGACCCAAGAAGCGCTTGGAGCGGCGCTGAAAGCCGAAGGGGTCGAAGTGACCCAGGCTACCCTTTCGCGGGACATCAAAGAACTTGGTCTGATCAAAGTACCGACCCCCAGTGGGAACTACCGTTATTCGTTACCCTTGGACCGTAGCTTTCCCGATCTACTAAAGCGGGCGGAACGGATGTTTGAGGGTGCGGTGACCAGTATTGACCATACCGAAAACCTGATTATGATCAAAACAACCAGCGGTGCTGCCCATGGCGTGGCGGCGGCTTTGGATGATTTGGACTGGAATGAGGTGGTCGGGACCATTGCCGGGGACGATTCCATTTTAATGATTGTCCGGCGAAAACAGCAAGTTGACCAAGTTCTGGAGCGGTTGTATAAGTTGAGGAGGTAAGAGGATGCTGCGCGAGCTGATGATCGAGAATTTTGCCCTGATAGAGCGGTTAAACCTAGAGTTTGGACCGGGGTTTAACATTTTGACCGGGGAGACGGGCGCCGGAAAATCGATCATAATTGATACGGTCAGCTTGCTTTTGGGCGGACGTTCTTCTTGGGAACAGATCCGGGCGGGCGCCGATTCGGCCAGGATTGAAGGCGTCTTTGATCTGGGGGGGCGTCCGGAAGTCGACAACCTCCTCGCCGACTGGGGAATCCCGGTGGGCGATGACCGCCTCCTGGTGGTCAGCCGGGAGATTAAAAAGTCCGGACGCAGTCGTTGTCGGATGAATGGACAGACTGTGACCGTCCTCACACTCAATGAGGTCGGTCGTTTGCTTATGGATATCCATGGCCAACATGAACATCAGTCCCTCTTCTCCGCCGTCTCCCAGCGGGAGATTTTGGACCGCTTTGGCGGGGAGCAGATAAAAGAGGAAGCGGACCGGGTGGCCGCGTTATATACCAAATGGCAAGGGATCAAGAAGGAACTGGCTAGCTTGGAGACGGACGAAGCCGAAGAGCAGCGGCGGGTCGAGCTGATCAGCTTTCAATTACAAGAGATTGAAGCCGCCCAGTTGCAACCGGGGGAGGAAGAAGAATTAAGCCGGGAACGGGATATTCTCGCTGGTGCAGAACGGCTTTACGCTTATATCGCCGAAGCTTATCAGCGGTTTTACGGGATGGATGACGGTGGTTCCATTCTTGACCATTTAGGAGCAGGCGTTGAAGCTCTGACCAAAGCGGCGGAGGTCGACCCCGCATTAAAACCGTGGGTCGAGACGACAAGCCAGGTTGCGTGTGAGATTGAAGAAGTGGCCCGGGAGCTCCGGACCTACCGCGATCAGATCACGTTCGACCCGGAACGCCTGAATCAGGTGGAAGAACGGCTGGATGCGATCGCGAAGTTGAAAAGGAAGTACGGCCAAGGAATCCCGGAAATTCTGGATTACGCAGCGAAATTACGAAAGGAACTGGGTTCCCTCGGCGACCGCACCGAACGACAGCAGGAACTGGTGCAGCAGTTGGCGGCCGTGGAAGCAGAATTAATTACGGCGGTACAAGCCCTTTCGGTCTTGCGGCGGGAGGCGGCGGACCGTTTGGAGGCGGCTGTGATGGAACAGCTGCATGAGGTGAATATGGGAAAAACCGTCTTCAAAGTGGCGTTGAATCGGATTCCCGATGCTCAGAAGGGGATCAAACTGGATGGCGCAGAAGTGGCGGTGGGGAAAGACGGTGTCGACCAGGTGGAATTCATGGTGGCACCCAACCCCGGCGAAGGTCTACGGCCGTTGGCGAAGATCGCTTCCGGCGGAGAACTTTCCCGTTTGATGTTGGTGTTGAAGGTGATTCTGGCCGAAGCCGATCAGATTCCGGCGATGGTTTTTGACGAGATTGATACCGGGATTGGTGGGCGGACGGCGCAGGCGGTTGCGGAGAAACTTTTGCTCTTGGGCGAGACTCACCAGGTGATCTGTGTCACCCATCTGCCCCAGATCGCCAGTTTAGCCCATCACCATTATTATATTGAGAAAAAGACGCATGAGGAGCGTACAAAGATAAAGGTCCGAGCGTTGGATCAAGAGGAACGGGTTGAGGAACTTGCCCGAATGCTTGGGGGCGCTGAGGTCACGACAACCACCCGCGAGCATGCCCGTGAGATGCTGCAGTTGGCGGCGGCCCTTCGTTCGGAAATGAGCAGAACATAACCGTAGATCCCGCAACCTTGACGACGCTCAAGACCAAATGGGTGACGTGAGGTGAAAAGGATGCTTAACGAACTCTCAAAGCAGCAAAGGAAAGTTCTTCTTCTGCTGGCCGCAGCGCTTTTACTTGGTGCGGGGCGCTTGGGGTTCCAAGCGCTCTCCCGGGGTGACTTGGAGGTGCATTTGGTGGCACCAGTCAGTGTCGCGTGGCCCGGTACGGTACGGGAGGGGACGGAACTGATCGCGCGGCGCGTCGATGCCATGCTGCCGCCGGGTGAAACCGGACCGGAGGCGGGGACCCAGGAAGAACCGGCAGATAAAGGGGCGCCGTCCGCATCCGGAGAAGAGACTGCGGCGGCGGAGACGGCGACCTCTGGTCTTGATCCGAATACAGCGACCAACGCCGAACTGCAGACTTTACCGGGAATTGGACCGGTACTAGCCGCCCGGATCATCGAATACCGGGAGACGGTAGGTAAGTTCCGGACCATCGATGACTTGCTGGCGGTGAAGGGGATCGGCGAAAAAACGCTGGCCAAAATCCGGCCTTATCTTGAGATTAAGGAATGATTTCCCGCTGCCCTCTCCTTTGGGCTCCTTTTTTCCTAGGAGGCGGGATCATCACCGGTTGGTACGGCCGACACTGGAGTGCGGCTGTTCTTCTCCTTTTAATTTTTGGCCTGCTCTTGTTTCTGGGCGGGTGGCGCCTGCGGCGGCGGCAAGGGACCGGTCTGCTTTTATTTTTGCTGATCGGGGTTATTTTAGGTGGGGCCGAAGCGAAGCTCCACCTTCGCCACCGGGCGGTTCTCGCCGACCACCAGGGGCAGTTGGTTGCGCTGGTTGGGACGGTGCTTGAAACCCCGGCCCCGTGGCGGGACGGTTTGCGGTTTGCTTTTCGTGTTGAAACGTTCCACGGGGTGGATTTAACCGTCCAGCCAAAAGTAGAAGTGTTTCTGCCTACCCCAGGCGCTTACCACTATGGGCAGCGTCTGGCGCTGCGGGGGCGTTTGTTCGGCGACGATCAGCGCGCCGGGTCCGTATGGGTCCGGGAGCGGATTACCGGCGGGTTACTGGTTGAAGGTCGACCGGTGGAGCACGGCAACGGAAAGGTTTCTCTGGTGGGTCGCTTGGTTAATGCCGGGCAACGCAGGTTAATTGCGGTCGGAGAGGCGACCTTACCACCACGCGCCGCGACGATCCTCCATGGGATGCTTATGGGGCGGCGGGAACCGGGGTTGTCAGCACTGACCTTCGAACGGGTCGGGGTTGCCCATTTACTCTCCGTCAGTGGACTTCACCTCACGTTTTGGCTTAGTTTGTTTTGGGGGTTGGGCAAGGCTCTGCGTCTGCCCGATCGGGTGCTGGGCGTCCTGGCGGTGCCGGCTGTGGTCCTTTTTCTCTTGGTTGCCGGCGGCGGTGCTCCTGCCTTACGGGCGGGAATCATGGGTTTACTGGCTTTGTTTGGCGATCTGACGCAGCGGCGTACGCACCGGCCGCTGCATCTGGCGATTGCGGCGGTGATGATCTTACTTCTTCGCCCCTTGGAGATTTTTGCCTTCGGGTTCTGGCTTTCGTTTGCGGCTTGTGTTGGCTTGTTGGTTGTTTATCCTCGCTGGGAGCAATCTTGGGCTGCTTATCCGATGTTTGCGAAAGGCCGCCCTTTTTTTCTTTCCTTAGCAGCGCAAATGATGGTCGCCCCGCTGATCGCCAAGGTTTACGGTGGTTTCTCCCTGGTGGCGCCGTTAGCAAATTTGATTTTAGTCCCTTTAGCTGGTTTAGCGGTGCAAATTGGTTTGGTGGCTGCGCTGAGCGGTTTAGTTTTTTTACCATTAGCTCGCCTCCTGAACGCCGGGAATGCGGTCATTCTTGACGGCTTTTGGCAGCTCACTATTTTTCTGGCGTCTTGGCCGGGGTATCTCCGTTTTCCCCCTTGGCCTTGGTTGACGGTGGGAGCTACTTATGGGGTGATATTTTTGCTCACTTGGGGTATGACGGTTAACCCGGTTACTAAAAAAAGAAGACTGCCTTTATTCTACATCCTGCTGATTTTGGCTGTGATTGGTCTGGTTGTGACCGGTTATTATCTGGTCCAGGATCTAAAGCCATGCCTCGAACTGGTCTTTTTCGATGTCGGGCAAGGTGATGCGCTTTTAATCTCCGCACCGGGGGACTATCATATTTTGGTCGATGGTGGAGAAATGGGTGCTTATGCGCGGGAGATCCGTCCCTATCTGCAAGCCCAGGGGATCCGGGCCCTTGATTTAGTGGTGGTCACCCACCCCCATGAAGACCACTTAGGCGGGGTGGTGCGCCTCCTCGAAGACGGCCGGATCGAGGTTGCTCAGATCCTAGAGAGCGGCTACACCCACACGACCCGGCTCTATGAAAGGTTTCTTACCTTAACACAGGAACGGGGGATCCCGCTGCGGCAAGCGGTGGAGGGGACCACGCTGCAGGTGGGGGCGCTGAAAGGACTGGTACTCCACCCCCCTCCCACGCCCTGGACGGGGGTTGATCTGAACAATAATTCCCTGGTTTTGCTTTTGGACTGGCATTCGGTACGGATTCTCCTCACGGGGGATGTGGAGGATCTGGGTGAAGCTCGCCTGCTGGCGGAGTATGGGGATGGCTTGCGGGCTAACCTACTGAAGGTGGGCCACCATGGTAGCGCTACGGGAACGGGAAGGGCTTGGCTGCAAAAGGTCCAACCGGAGTTGGCTGTGATCAGCGTGGGTGCGGGTAATTCTTTTGGCCATCCAGAGCCTGTTGTTCTTTCCCGGTTAGATGAAGCCGGGGCCCGCGTTTACCGCACTGACCAAAGGGGCCGGTTAACCTTTCGGATCCGTCCGGCCCGCCGGGGAGGTCCGGCGCAGATTGAGGTACAAAGCGAGGTTAGAAGATGAAAGCATCCGATTTTATCTATAGTTTGCAGCAAAAGGGGAGCGCCCGCCTCACACGACCCGTCTTGTTTCTGGGCGAGGAAGAATACTGGACAGTCACCGGGATCAACCAGATTAAGCGGTTGCTTTTTCCCAACGCGGAAGAAGATTTTAACGTTATGGTGATGGAGATCAAAGAGGTGGAAGCGCCTTTGCTCGGTACCGAACTGGCCACCGTCCCCTTCTTTAGCGCCAAGCGTCTTCTGATCCTCAAAGGGTTGGAAGAGATGAAAACAGCCCAAGAAGAAACGCTCCTGGCGGCCCTTCCCCAGTTGCCACCGGGGGTTTTCCTGATTTTAACCGCCCGGAGCCTTGACCAGAGAAAGAAGGGGGCCAAACAACTAAAGGCTTTGGTCGAAACGGTGTATTGTACGCCCTTAAAAAGCTATGAAGCCAAAAATTGGCTCCGTCAGGAAGCAAAAGGTTTAGGCCTTGATCTTTCCCCCGCTGAACTCGATCTGCTGCTCGCGGCGAAGGGAACTTCATTATTTAGTTTAAAGAATGAATTGGATAAAATCCGAGCTTACTGTGGCCAAGGGAAAAAGCCGACGTCAATGGAAGAGTGGAATACCCTTCTGGGGGAAGGAATGGAGACCAATATCTTTGCTATGATCGACGGGGCGATTGAAGGAAAGACCGGTGTGGCGTTGAATCTCCTCCACCGGTTGCTGGCTGCCGGTGAACCGGAGGCGAAAATTCTAGCTCTTTTGGGGAAAGAAGTGGGCCGCTTATTACAGGGCTGGTCCCTGTTACAGGCAAGGCGGGGCCATGAAATCCAAAAGGAACTGGGCTGCCATCCCTATGTGGCGGAAAAGATAAAGAAGAGAGCCGCCCATTTGTCCTTTGCCCAACTCCGCCGGGCGCACCAGCGGATCTTGGCCGCCGATTACCGTTTGAAGACGGGCCAAACCGAGGCCGGTTTAGAGCTTTATTCCGTGGTGCTTGATTTGGGTTCCTATTTTACGGCAAAATAATCTTAGCAAGACAAAACCGCCCGTTTTAACGGGCGGTTTATTAGGCATTAACGGCCGCTGTCAGCTGGTTAAATTTACGCATCAGACGGCTTTTTTTCCGTGCCGCGGCATTTTTGTGGATCAACCCTTTACTGGCAGCTTGATCCAGCTCTTTTATTGTAAGGGTAAGTAGATTTTTTGCTTGTTCGAGGTCGGTTTCCATCGCAATCTGGGTGTTTTTCACGAGGGTCCGTAGTTTCGAGCGTTCGCTACGGTTCTTTAAGCGACGAAGTTCAGAGACAGCAACCCTTTTCTTGGCGGATTTGATATTGGGCAACAAGTTCACCTCCCACTATTCCATAAGCTCATTATATTTTACCCTTTTTCGCCAACGAATGCAAGGTCTTTCTTGATTAAAGCATAATTTGCCTGACCACGGGGGAGGATAAGATCAAGAATTTGAAAGGGAGGTAGTTCTGTGATAGGGGCAGTAATTCGCTTTGTGGTCTCCGCTTTAGTCTTGCTGTTCGTTGGCTTTCTTGTACCGGGGTTTAAAGTCGGCGGTTTTGTCGGGGCTTTAATCGCTGCCGTGGTGATCTCGGTCCTCGGTTATATTGTTGAAAGCCTTTTTGGTCGGGAGGTCTCTCCCCAGGGACGAGGTTTGGTCGGCTTCTTAACCGCGGCGGTCGTCATTTATCTGACCCAGTTCATCGTGGCCTCGGTGGAAGTCTCGATCATTGGTGCATTGTTGGCCTCAGCGGTCATCGGGGTGATTGATGCGATCGTCCCGACGGAATTGCGATAAACGTGGGGCAAAGGAGGATGGTCTCATGACATCAGCACCGATCCTGGGTGAGATCCGCACCGATCTGGCAATGGAGACCCACCAGTTTGTTGCGGGTATACGCGGTCCTTCCGTACCGGGGGTTGAATCTTACACCGAAGAAAAGGGGAAAACAAAGGTTACCCGGGTAATTATTCAAACCCCTGAAGCCGGTCAAGCTCTAGGAAAAAAGCCCGGCTACTATGTGACAGTGGAATCTCCAGCTTTACGCGGACGCGATAAGGATGATTTAGAAGAGGTTGCTCAGGAGATTGCGGCAGAACTCCGCACTTTTATTGCCGGTTTTAATCTCAACGACGAAGCGAGTTGCTTGGTCGTCGGCTTGGGAAACTGGAACGCCACTCCGGATGCCCTCGGCCCTAAAGTGGTGGAGAAGATCCTGGTGACCAGGCATCTCTTTGAGAGTACACCGCCGGAGAAAAGAGGAGGACTGCGTCCTGTCTGCGCCGTATCACCGGGCGTCTTAGGGATTACCGGAATCGAAACCAAAGAGATTGTCGCCGGGATTGTCCAGCGGGTCAAACCGGCCTTTATTCTGGTTATTGATGCCCTGGCCTCCCGGAGTACGGAGCGGATGGGGAGTACGGTCCAGATCGCCAACACCGGAATCAATCCCGGATCCGGCGTTGGGAATCGCCGGTTAGGGCTCACTACTGAATCCTTAGGCGTACCGGTGATCGCGGTTGGAGTCCCCACGGTGGTCCAAGCGCGGACGATTATCCACGATGCGCTTGAACAAATTACCAGCTTAGGAGGGCCCTCAACCAAGGCTTTCCGGAAAGAGGTTATTGATCGGGTGCTCTCCCCCTATTTTCAGGATTTGATTGTTACCCCGAAGGAGATTGACGTGCTGATCGACGATATCTCCCGAGCGTTGGCGGGGGCAATCAATATTGCTTTGCACCCGGGGGTCACCGCCGAAGAGGTCTTTCGCTATCTCGAGTGAGGAGCGACATACATATTACCTCCCCCTTCTGACATAGAATAAAGGGATAGGGGGGGTGGTCATGGGCGTCAAGCGAGATCCGGTTAAGATTCCTCCGGTGGTAGTTAAAAACTTCTTGTATTTAAACTTGCTGATCATCTTAACACTAACCTTTTCCGCCTTTGGTTTGCATTACTTTCTCCGTCCGAAAGCCCTCCCCACCTTCGCCCGGACCGGTGAGCGCGACGAACGGGCAAGCCGCGGGGTCATGGTTTTCTGGGAGATTGAGACTGCACGCGCCCGGCGGATCCTTTATGAAGGAATGCCAATTTTAAAGCGTCGTTACAACCCCTAGCCTTTATTTAGGTACGGGGTTTTTTGCTAAAGTTTTAGTTTCCTTGATTTACGCAAGGAAGGAGTTTTCACAAGCGTAGGGAATGTTTGGAGAGATAGATTTTTGTGAGGAAGGATTGTTAAATTGAAAACATCACCTGTTTCATCTGGACAGCTCGCCCGGACCGCCGGGATGATTTCCGGAATGATCCTTTTCAGCCGCTTGTTAGGTTTTGTCCGCGAAGCGCTCACTGCTAATTTATTTACCCGTGCCGAAACGGATCCTTTTTTTGCCGCTTTTACGATACCGGACTTTATGTATTATCTTTTAGTTGGTGGCGCCTTATCGGCCGCCTTTATTCCCCTCTTCTCGGAATATTTGGCCAAAGGGGAGGAAGACGAAGGGTGGAAGATGGCCAGTACCTTCTTGAATGTAACCATCATTCTGCTGGCTTGCTTTTCGCTGCTGGGGATGGTCTTTGCCCGCCAGATCGCCCCTTTACAGGCTTACCAAATGAAAGAAGGCAAACTCGAGCTTCTGATAGTGCTGACCCGGATGATGTTTCCGGCGGTCTTCTTTACGGCCTTGGCCGGTTTGATGGGCGGGGTCCTCAATTCCTACCAACGGTTTTTTATTCCGGCCTTCGGACCCATCTTATATAACGTGGGAATCATTTTAGGCGCGTGGTTTTTGGGACCGCGTTTTGGGATTAAAGGAATGGCCTTTGGGGTGGTGATCGGCGCGATCGCGAACTTTTTAACCCAAGCCTTTGCCGTTAAACAGATCAGTGGTTATAACCCTTTCTATATTAACCTGCAGCACCCGGGGTATAAAAGAATGATCCGATTAATGATCCCGGCGATCCTGGGTCTGTCCGCTACCCAACTAAACATCTGGGCAACCACCAATATGGCTTCAGCTTTGCCGGAAGGAAGCATTACTTATCTCCGCTTAGCCCAAAGGCTGGTCTTGCTTCCTTTGGGGATCTTTGCGTCCGCGGTCTCCACTGCTTTCTTCCCTACTTTGTCGCAACTAACCGCCGTTGGCAAATGGCAGGAGTTTAAAGAGAACCTTGTTTTAGGAATCCGTGTCATTCTCTTCATTACCATCCCGTCTGCCTTCGGTTTTATCACCATGCGGACCGAGATTATCCGCTTGCTCTACGAAAGGGGCGAGTTTACCGCGTACCAGTCCGAACTGACTGCCTACGCTTTACTCTTCTACAGCTTGGGCTTGTTCGCCCATGGGGTAATTCAGATTTTACCCCGCGGTTTTTATGCGCTGAAAGACACCATTACGCCGGTGAAAGTCTCCATCTCTACCGTGCTGTTGAGTATCATCCTGAACTTTCTGTTCTTAAAATATACTCCGTTGCAGCATGGTGGTTTAGCCCTCTCCTTTTCCTTGATGGGGGTTGCTAACATGTTGCTTTCATTCTATTTATTACGGAAAAAGGTCGGCGGTCTCCGCAGCGGGAAACTGATCAAGACCGGAATTCAAGCTTCCATCGCCGCGCTGGGGATGTCCGTAGCCATTCGACTGTTCCTACCGGTTTGGAACCAGTTTTTAGCGGGACTGGGCCTCACCGTCAACTTGTTCCGCCTTATACAGGTGATGGGTGGGATTGGGGTTGGCGTCTTGATCTATCTGGCACTGGCGGCGTTTTTGCGGATGGAAGAAGTGAAGCTGATAAAGAAAATTATCCGGAAAAATGGGTAGAAGGGAAAGAAAGGACGGCAGTGGAGTGGTTGGGACAAAACCAACCACTATTTTTTTGGTAAACAACGGATTTGAGAAGGATTTCCAGCCTGGGAAGAGAAAGGAACAAAGGTATGAGAGGTCTAAGGGGGCAATCTGTTTGCGAAAAAAAATGGTTCTTAATCGACTGCTGATCTCCTCCCTCCGGCCGAAGCCCTTGGGCCAAGCCGCTTCCGGCGGGCCTGGGGCAACCGGGAACGATGAGGGGGAAGCCCTTTTAGTCAGCAAAGCCAAAGCCCGCGATGGAGAAGCCTTTCGTGCGCTAGTTGAGATGCACCAATCCAAAGTCTATCATCTACTATTAGGGATGCTGCGTGATGAAGATCAGGCCCAGGAACTTACCCAGGAAACCTTTGTTAAAGCGTGGAAAGGTTTGCCGACTTTTCGCGGGGACTCAACCCTTTGGACCTGGTTGTACCGGATTGCTTACCATACGGCCTTGGATTATTTGCGGAAAAGGAAGCGCCAGGAAGATCTGGTTTTGCTCGAAGAAAGTGGCGTGGAGTTACCGAAAGGAACGCAGAATGACCCCCTCGAACTGGTGATTAAACGGGACAAAGAGGAAGATTTGCATCAAGCCCTGGCCCGTTTGTCCTTTCGGCAACGTGCCGTGTTGATCCTCTATTATTTTCAGGGTCTCTCCTACCGGGAAATCGCCGCGGTTACCCGTCGTCCTTTAGGATCGATCCGAGCCGATTTACACCGCGGTAAAGAGAAGCTCCGCCAAATGATCATAAAAAAGTGGGGGTTGAAAGATGCAGAAACGCGACCAAGGGCTTGAACAAGGCCAGTATGACCAGGTCGATCTGCTTTTGGCCAGTCTTCACCGGCTTCAACGTCCTGGAAAGTTTACCCCACTGGCTGAGGCTTGTGGTTGGGTCAAAAAAGAAGTCCCCCCCGATCTTGTGGAGGGGATCATCCTCAGGATCCAGCGGGAGGAAAGACTGCGCCGCTGTAGACGGCTCTGTCTTTCCGGCAGTCTCACCTGCTTGCTTCATGTATTTATTTTTATTGCTGCAGACCGCGTGATGAACGTGGCGGAAACGATCAAGTACGTCCCTGGGCTTGTGGGGAGCTTTTGGTTACTGGCCAGCCTTTGGGTGGGTTTTCTCCTCCCCATCTGGTTTCTCTTGGCCTACGTCGTGCGGCAAGAAGTAAAGGCACAACCAGCGCTTACTGCTTCGGCCCGGATCTTTCCGTATGCTCTTTCCAGGAAGAGTTCGTAATCAACTCGCGTAAACCCGAGGTGTCCCCACTGAGGATCAGATGTTTAATTAGTTTTTCGACCCGATTATTCTGCATAATTAAACCTCCTTTTTAGTTTACAAGGGGTATTTTATGCGGTAGCAAAGGAAAAGGTGACTGTTTTTCGGTTAACTACTGGTTAAGCCGGCGAAATTCGGAGGTGAAAGGGGATGAGGTTTAGTTTGCTTTTGGACGGCGTATTTTGGGGTGTTCTCCTGATCATCCTTGGCCTGTGTGCGATCTTCAAGACAATTTTCCATATTAATATCTCCTTATTCCGGATTGGCTTTGCCCTTCTGATTATTTATATTGGCTTGAGTATGTTGTTTAAAGAATCTCCTTGGCGGGCCGAAAGGAATACCGTGCTCTTTGACAATCGGGTGCTTGTCCTGGAAGAAGAGGATGAATACAACGTGATTTTTGGCCGGGGTCTTTTTGATCTGACCACGCTCCCCTCGGATAACGGGGCCCGGCGGATTACGCTTAACGTGGTTTTCGGTGAAGGCGTGATCAAGATAAAGCGGGATGCGCCGCTCACGATCAAGGTTAACTCGGTTTTTTCCGGGGCGCGCCTGCCGGATGGGAATCGGATAACCATGGGTGAATATATTTACCGGTCCGGGGAGAAGACGGAGAACAAAGAGCGTGTCCTGGTCGAGGTGAATGTGGTCTTTGGGAGCTTGGTGTTTAACGAAGAATAACTGGTTGGCATAATGTCATAACTTGTTTCCAATAAAGATCGTTTCATTATACATGAATTAAGGAGGAAAGGTGATGGCCAATAGTGTCTTATTGGGTGAGATGAGAGAAGCTTTAGTTACCCACTTGGTAGCGGTGGAAGAGCAAAGTGCCAGTTTTATTGAGGAATTTTTCCCTAATTCCGATCCGGAACGGGCGAAAGCCAAAGGAATAGTGGAGGAATACATCAAAAAGCTGGAAGGTCTCGTTCAAGAAGCACACTTGTGCAATAACCCGGGCGCTTTTCCTCTGGCGATCATCGGTAGCCGCGTTGAAGTTGAAGACCTTAATACCAACGAAAAGATGGCGTTCCAAATTATTTCTCCCCTCGGCGAGTTGCCGGACGAAAACGGGATCTCTCCCCTTTCTCCAGTGGGAAAAGCCCTGTTTTTAAAGGCGATCGGGGAGGAAGTGAAGGTGGAAGCCCCGGGAGGGACCTTTCACTACCGGATCACCGCGATTCACTACCCAGCGGTCGGATAAAGGTCAGCATTGAGGGATGCCGCTTGCTTCCGGAAGCCGTTTTGGTTTTCCGGTTTTTTATTATATTTTCAACTCAGAATGACAATATACAAACGGAGGCGGGGCAATGATCGGTAGAGGAACAATCATTAATGTCATCGCGATTGTGGTCGGTGCCAGCGGTGGACTTTTACTCAAAAACGGGATTCCGGAACGGATGAAACACACGATTATGCAGGGGATCGGCTTAGCCGTGGTGATGCTTGGACTATCCGGCGCCCTGCAGGAACTTTTTCTGCTCTCGGCTGAAGGCCGTTTAGAGCGACGCTTTACTATGCTGATGATCCTCTGTTTGGTTGGGGGTGGGATGATCGGTGCGGCTTTTCGGATCGAGGAACGGTTGGAACGTTTGGGTAAACGGGTGGAGCAGAAGTTTAGTGGTCTAGGCGGTAATTTTGCACGGGGCTTCATCACCGCCAGCCTGGTCTATTGTGTTGGCGCGATGGCGGTGGTTGGTGCTTTGGAGGATGGCTTAACCGGTAAAATCGAAATTCTGCTTTCCAAATCCATCCTGGACGGGATAAGTGCGGTGATTTTTGGGGCCAGCTTAGGACCGGGTGTTCTTTTTTCTGCCGTTTCGGTCTTCCTGTACCAGGGGACCTTAACCATCCTGGCCGGCCTGGTCAAAACAGTGATGAGCCCGGAAGTACTCAGCCAGATGTCGTTGATCGGGGGTATTCTGATCATGGGGATCGGTGTTAATCTGTTAGAAATCGGTAAGATCAAGGTGGGAGATCTGCTCCCGGCCATCTTCTTACCGCTTCTGTTGGAACTGGTCCCAAAGGGGTTCGCGGTTTTGGGATAAAGTAAAGACCGAAAAGACCTGGCTTACGACCAGGTCTTTTCGGTAAATGGCGGGATTTGGTTAATGATGATCCGTTATTGCTGCGACTGTTTTGACTGTTGTGACAGGACTTGGCTGAGCGGACCGGTGGCTTGGTCCACTTCCAACTGGGCATTGCTTTGGTAATTCTGATTTTGATTAGTGTATTGATTCTGGAACTGGTTTTGGTTGGGAGCTTGCCCCTGGTATGGATTTTGATTGGCTTGCCCCATGCTGCCGATTTCAAGGCCGACCAGTTTTTGGGTAGCTAGGATACGGCTGATTTGCCCCGTTGACTGGGTTAGTTCACTTCCCATTTCGAATTTTGTGTTATTTTGGTTTTGGGCCTGGACAAACTGTTGGTTGGCTTGTGGTCCCTGGTTTTGGGCGTTCTGTGTATGCATCGTTTCACCTCCTAAGCGGCCAAAAATAGCACTGATTGTTCACCCAATTCTTATTTAAGGCCCCTTTCTGGCGTAGACGGTAGCCAGCGGGGCGACTACCTATATTATGCGGTTAAAGCACGAAGATCATGAGTGCAGTTCTTACATGAAGAGGAAGAAGATAACGTCGCCAAACCCCGGCAGGGGTTTTTCTTTTGCGGTCTGGCCGTTGCTGGTTAGTTTGCCAAGTTCCCGCCCATACTAAGATCAAAGAAGGGGGAAGACGATGTTCGAAATGCTTTGGCGGAAGTTACGTCTCGCCCATCAACGGAAAAAAACACCGGTTTCGCGGTCCCGCCGGGATTTAAGCCCGAACCTGGAGGCGAACCTGACTGCTTTTCAGGAAGAACTGGGGGCTAGTCCGGACCTGATCATCCGGCGTTTGACCTTGGGTCCCAGGCCGGGGAGTGCCGGGGCTTTAATTTACATCGACGGCCTCATCGATAAACAGGTCGTCAACCAGGATGTTTTATTGCCGCTCCTGAACGAAGGGAATTGGGGAAAAGGGCAAGACGTCACTGATTTACTGGGTTATGTCGCTCAAAGCATACTGGCTGTAGGTGAAATGCAAACGGAAACCGAGCTTCGCCAAGTTGTCCAAGGACTTTTAGCCGGGGATACCATCCTCCTGGTTGACGGGCAAGCCGCCGCTTTGCTCCTTTCTACGAAAGGATGGGATAAAAGGGCGATCCAAGAGCCGGAAGCGGAACAGATTATCCAGGGCCCCCATGAAGGGTTTACCGAAAACCTCCGGACCAACACCGCGCTGCTTCGGCGGAAGATCGCCACCGCCGGGCTCCATTTCGAAGAAATGAAGCTGGGGCAGCGGACGCAGACCGCCATCGCCATTGCTTACCTGAAAGGAGTAGTCAATGAAAAACTGGTCGAAGAGGTGAGGCTCAGGTTAAAGCGGATTAATATCGATTATATCCTCGATGCCAATTATCTCCAGGAGTTTATTTCGGATGCCCCTTTTTCCCTCTTTCCGACGCTCACCTTTACGGAACGGCCGGATGTGGTCGCCGCCAAACTCCTGGAAGGGCGGGTCGCCATCTTTGTCGATGGAACACCCGTCGTCAATACGGTTCCCGCTTTATTGGTAGAGAATTTCCAAAGTCCGGATGACTACAATTTCCCTTATTATTACGCCACGATGATCCGCTGGTTCCGTTATCTTTCATTTTCCCTTGCTGTGTTGGCGCCGGCGCTTTTTGTTGCTTTAGGATCTTACCACCAAGAATTAATCCCGACGCCGCTGATGATCACGCTGAAAACGGCGACGGAGGGAACTCCCTTCCCCTTGGCCATCGAAGTGGTCATGATGGGGCTGGTCTTTGAGATTCTTCGTGAAGCGGGGGTGCGCCTGGCGAGACCGTTTGGACAGACCATCAGTATCGTGGGGGCGTTGGTTATTGGCGAGGCGGCGGTCACCGCCGGATTGGTGGGGGCGCCGACGATCATTGTGATCGCGTTGACCGCGATCACTACGTTTGTGGTCCCAGGGTTATTGGGGCCCGGGATCTTTCTCCGCTTAATCTATACGATCCTCGGGGGGGTGCTGGGGGCCTACGGCATTTTAACCGGGATGTTATTTACCCTCCTCCATCTTGCTTCTTTACGTTCCTTCGGTGTGCCCTATTTAGCCCCGTTGGCACCGGTTATTCCGGCCGATCTGAAAGATGTGTTGGTCCGGGCCCCAATTTGGGCGCTGCGCACCCGCCCCCGCTTAATCGGTTGGCCACGACCACAACGCCAACCTTTTGGCTTCGCGGTGGACGAGGAAGAAAAGGGTGAGGATGGCCATGACGAAGGCAAATGATGCAGGGCACCGAAGGCTATGGTGGAAAAAAAGCCTCTGGCTACTACTCTTGTTCATCATGGTTTTTACCAGTGGATGCTGGGACCGGCGGGAATTAGAGAATATAGCGGTTGTGCTTGGGATGGGGCTTAACCATACGCCTGGGGGGGAGGGCTATGAAGTCTCTTTCCAAATTGTGCGGGCGGCGCAGATCAAAAGTCCCGGCGGGAGCAGTGGCGGTGGGGAAAAGATGAGACCTTTTTGGATCTTACGCTCCAGCGGGCCGACGGTATTTGAGGCGATCCGAAATGCTACGTTTCAAAGCAGCCGCCGGCTTTTCTTATCCCATAGCCAGGTGCTTGTGATCAATGAAGCGGTGGCCCGGGAAGGGTTGACACCGGCCTTGGATTTTTTCATCCGCGCTCATGAACCCCGGTTGAGCTTGTGGCTGCTCCTCACCGCTGAGGATCCGGTCCAAATCTTTGATGCTTCGGCTGGACTGGAAATGGTCTCGAGTCAGGCCATTTCTGACCTTTTACAACAGTATCATTTAACTTCGAAAATTAGGCCGGTTCGTCTGGCCGAATATGTTCGGCTGATAATGGCAAAAACGACGGCCAACACCTTACCTGTGATCAGAACAATCGAGAACGCGGGAAAGAAGGAGTTTTATTTCGAAGGGACTGGGGTGATCAAAGGCGATAAACTGGTCGGTTTTTTAGACCCGATAGAAACCCGGGGTTTACTATGGGTCCTTGGCGAGGTACAAGGGGGCGTGATCACTTTTGATGTTCCCGGTAAAAAAGGTAAGGCCACTTTAGAGATCTTTACTTCTTCTTCCACGGTGACGGTTCAGGTGAAAGCCGATAAAATACACGTTAAAATTGAAGTGCAAGTCCGGTCTGGGCTTGGCAATCAAACCACCTACACCGACCTCTCCACTCCGGATCAGTTCAAAAAGCTGGAAACGCGGCAAGCAGAAGTCATCAAAGGGGAGATCGAAGCAGCCCTGGCGAAAGCACGGGAATATGGGGCGGATATTTTTGGCTTTGGCCAGCAGCTCTATGGTCACGATAACCGCGCCTGGCAGCGGCTGGCGGCGGACTGGGAGCGGCATTTTAGGGAGGCGACGGTCGAAATTAAAGTGAAGGCAGTCCTGGTAGAACTAGGCCTGACGACCAGGCCGGTGCTGGATTAAGACCGAAGGAGGAGCCTGAATGGATAAAGAGCGGATCTCACCCCGACAGTTAACCTTCCTGGTGATCAGTTTTACCATAGGCAGTTGGATCGTGCTGCCTTCGGGGATTGAAGCTTGGCAAAACCTGTGGTTGATTATGTTCTTATCGCTGGGACAAGGACTGGGGTTTGCCTATCTTGCCCTCCTGCTTTTCCGGCGCCATCCGGGGAAGACGCTATTTGAGATTCATGAAATCGTCTACGGACCGCTGTTCGGGAAACTCTTTTCCCTGTTGTTTTTGTGGTTTTTCTTGCAGACCGGTGCCGGCGCCTTGGCCGTCTTTGTTACTTTACTGAAGACCACCGTCTTTACAGCCACCCCCGATCTGGCCCTTTTAATCCCCTGGGTCATTATTGTCGTTTACGGTTGTCGCCGCGGAATTGAAGTCATCGCCCGGAGCAACGAACCTTTGGTTCTGGCGACGATCGGGCTGATTATTGCCTCTGTCTTTCTAGTGCTTAATATCTTTGAAAGAGAGAACCTTTTGCCCCTATTTAACCTGCCCCTGTCGGCGGTGTTATGGAACTCCCTGGGGATTGCCGTTTTTCCTTTTGGTCAAAACGTGCTCTTTTTGATGCTTTTGCCCAAAGTTAACCAGCCTCAGAAGGTGATGGGTGCCGTCTTCCGCGGGATGGTATTGGCGGGCTTACTTTTGAGTTTACTCCAATTTTTAGCGGTCGGTGTTCTCGGGAAAGTCGGTGAACTTTTTGTCTTTCCTACCTATGAATTTTACCGGATGATCAACATTGGCGAGGTCTTAACGCGGTTGGAACTGATCCCCCTCCTCAACTTTTTGACGATGGGTTTTATCAAAATCATGCTTTGTGTATATACCATGGCGGTGGGAACTGCCCAATTGTTTAACTTGCGTGCCGTTCAACCACTGGTCTTTCCGTTGGGGATTTTAGTCTTACTTCTGACGCGGCAGATCTATCCCAGTATTAGCCTTCATTTACAATATATAAGGGACGCGCAACCTTACTTTGGCCTCTTTTTCTGTCTCCTCTTGCCACTGCTAACCTTAGGGATGTCGTTCCTCCGTGGCGGCCTGCAGCGGGAGATGGCTTCATGATCATCCTCATCGTCCTGGTCTTCCTCGGCCTTTTCCTCTACGAGGCCCCCGGCTTGGTGGCGGAAGAATACTGGCGGGAGCTGGCGGTCTTCACCTTGCTAATGCTTTTGGGTTTGATTTGGAGTATTTTGTTGGCCAGCGGTGTGGAGCTGCCCTATGTGGAAAGCGTTTGGCTTGACCTTTTTACCGGACTAAAAAAAGGGCTGTAACTTTTTAGCGCTAGTCACGTCAAACTTAAGTAAACGTATATTTTTCGTAAATGAAGGAGGGATTTGATGAATAAAGTTAAAATAATTACCGATACCGCTTGTGATCTAACCATGGATTTCCTTGCGGCCGAGGGGATTGGCGTTGTTCCGATGACCATTAATTTTCCCGAACGGTCCTATCGGGACGGCTTTGACCTAGGGCGGGAGGAGTTTTACCGGCTCTTAACATCCGCGGAGAAGCTACCGACGACAGCGCAACCGACCCCCGGCGACTTTCTGCAGGTGATGCAGGAAGCGGTGGCGGCGGGGCAGGAGGTTGTGGTGATCACCATTTCTTCCGGGATGAGTGGTACTTATGAGAGTGCGTTGTTGGCGCGGGAGCAGATCGACCAGAAAGAGAAGATAGCGGTCTTTGATTCCCGGACGGCTTCGTTGGGCCAAGGGCTTATTGTGCTAAAAGCGCAGGAGATGGCCGTAGCAGGAAAGGGTAAGAACGAGATTATCAAGGAATTGACGGGGATTCGTTCTCGTTTGTATTCCGTCTTTACCCTGGACACCCTGGAGTACCTCCAGAAGGGCGGCCGGGTCAGCCGAGTCCAGGCGGTGATGGGCGATGTCTTGAACATTAAACCCATCCTCGAAGTGAATAAGGAAGGCCGGATTGTCCCGCGGGAGAAAGCACGGGGTCGGCGGCGTGCCATCAAACGTCTTTTGGAGATCATGGCGTCTGATGGACGCGAATTGTACAACCAGTTGATCACCATTGGCCACTCCCGGTGCGAGGAAGAAGCGGTGGCTTTTGGTGAGGAGATTAAAAAGCACTATAATACCAAAGAGATCCGGATCGGTGAAATCTCATCCACCGTTGGGACGCATACTGGCCCCGGATGTATCGCCGTATTTTTCCAGGGGGAAAGTTAGTTCCGGAACCAAGCGGGTAGAAGAAACTGTCGTGGAAAGGGTTGAGGTGAAAAGATGGGTCATCAGGGCGTAGTTCTAGATTATAGTGGAGCATTGAGTTTTTTCCGGCGGGAAGAAATGGTCATGCTAGCCCCCCGGGTTGAGGCCATCCACCGGCAAATCGCGGCGAAACAAGGTGCGGGGAACGATTTTCTGGGTTGGGTTGACCTGCCGGTCAATGCTGATCAAGCGGAGATCGAGGCGGTTAAAGCCGCGGCCGCGCGGATCAGAGAAAACTCGGAAGTACTGGTGGTTGCCGGAATCGGCGGCTCTTACTTGGGCGCCCGGGCGGCGTTGGAGATGCTGATGCCGTATTTTCGCACCACGCCTCCCCAAGCGGGGAATCCGGAGGTTATCTTTGTCGGTCATCATTTAAGCGGAGCCTATCTCGAGCAGCTTTTAAATTACATCAAAGACAAAGAATTCAGTATCAACGTGATCTCGAAATCCGGGACCACCACGGAGACGGCGGTGGCCTTCCGCTTCCTGAAGCAATTAGCGGAGGAGAAATACGGTAAAAAAGGGGCGGCGGAACGGATCTATGCCACCACTGACCGCCAGCGCGGGGCCCTGCGGCGGTTGGCGGAGGAAGAGGGCTATACTACTTTCGTGATCCCTGATGACATCGGTGGACGCTATTCGGTTTTATCGCCGGTCGGGTTGTTGCCGATCGCAGCGGCCGGAATTGACATTGATCCGATTCTGGCTGGAGCCGCTGCGGCTTACGAAGTTTGCTCCCATCCGGAGTTAGAACAAAACCCGGTCTACCAGTATGCGGTTTTGCGCCATATTTTCTACCAAAAGGGAAAGAGCATCGAGTTAATGGTCAACTACGAACCGGCCTTGCATTATTTCGCCGAATGGTGGAAACAGCTTTTTGGGGAGAGTGAAGGCAAAGACGGGAAAGGGCTCTTCCCAGCCGCAGTCGATTTCACCACCGATCTTCATTCGCTTGGCCAATACATACAGGAAGGGCGGCGGCTTTTCTTTGAGACCATTCTGGCGGTGGAAAAGGACCGGTCCACTTTAGCGTTGCCGGAAGCGCCCGGTGATCCGGATGGTTTAAATTATATCGCCGGCCAACGCGTCGACGAGATGAACCGGCAGGCGCTGCGCGGCACCCTCCTGGCCCACCAGGATGGCGGCGTTCCTTGTTTGGTCGTGAAAATCCCGGAATTATCCCCGTTCTACTTTGGTTACTTAGTATATTTCTTCGAAAAAGCCTGTGCCATAAGTGGTTATTTACTAGGGGTTAACCCCTTTGACCAACCAGGCGTCGAGGAATATAAGAAGAATATGTTTGCCCTTCTGGGTAAACCCGGCTTCGAGGACCAACGCCAACAGCTGTTGGCCCGACTGGAGAGGTAAAACCGTCGTCAGACGGTTTTTTTTATGCTATGACTACACGTCCCGCCCTCTTTACGTGGCTTTGCCTTGTTCCGCAATGAAGTTCAGCGGGTGCAGACAACACAATATTGCGGTAAGGGTTTAATTCCATGGATACAATAGAGAAAGATTTGGCAATGCTATTAAGGTAGAAATGATCACGAGGAGAGGTCGATGGCAGAATACATCTTCACGCCCATAAACTATGCGGACGGAATTCCCTTTTATTACGCAAAAAACGTTTGCAACCAAAGGTTATATCGCTTAGAACCGGTTGCCACCCGCTTGCGCTGGGGAGAAGCAGGAAAGTTCCGTTGTCAAGTTGCGGCCCGGAAAGTGCTTGCTAACGAAGATGGTGCAAACGGGGGAATCCTTTTGGTGGCGGGGCCACTTACCCACCAGGGACAAACACTAATCGGCTGGGAAGCCCGTCCGGGGCGACCATTATTTCCCAACTTACTAGGGAAGTTGTCGCTGGAAGAAAGATTAAACGCCCTAAAGCCACTGCTACGCTCCTACCAGACCTACCACCGGCAGGGGCTTATTGTCGGTTGCCCCGACTGGCGGCGCATTAACTGGGG
>ERZ773359.1735-NODE-1735-length-29371-cov-10.331798_pt1 | contig 29371 bp, 30 predicted proteins | sample MGYA00374955_ERZ773359 | MGnify/ENA primary metagenome ERZ773359 (study PRJEB29098, sample SAMN04486028) | biogas fermenter metagenome | study: EMG produced TPA metagenomics assembly of the Biogas fermentation microbial communities from Germany - Plant 4 DNA1...
CTTAGCAAAAAAAATTAAATTATTTCTTGACATTTAATAGCTGGTCTTAATTATTTATAGTGTATATAAAATCAAGTGTGAATAAAACAGCGCGAGACGTTTATGATTCTAATGAGTATAAGGTTCAACTTTGGTGAAGAGTTAGATTCCCACATTACTATGTTATGTAATGTTTCCTCTATTCTGTAGAAGTGAAATATCAGATGCTGTTCCTAATTATATAATAATAGAACTTCTTTCATAAAACAACCTTCGTTTTTTATATGTCCATCATAGGTAGTTTACCCTAAGCAAGATGGGGTTGAAACATAAAAAAACAGAATAGAAGGAAATATTACCAGCCTTCTACTCTGTTATAAACCTGAGAGTTTCTCCATACTAATGGATTGCTCCTTCGGTGCTTAACGCTTTTCAGAGTTTCGTCAAAGCACGGTCCTTTTGCCTGAGATCATCACCATAAAGTGGCAAGCTTTATGGCTTATTCCTTCGGCGCCAAAATTACTTTGGTCTCTCCCGCACTTCTCATCCGAACCATATTTAATTTTGACTTTTTTTTCACATCCCTCTGTTATTATAATATAAGTTCTTTATAAAGACAAGGCCTTTTATTCAAAAATATAATGTTTGAATTTTTACAATATTTAAAACTGATCCAGTATATATAGGGCTATATTTGACGAATGGTCTGAAACCCTTTCGTAGTTACTCAACAAGTCTAAAAATACCGCACCTGAAGTTGGAAGGCATAGATGTTTGTTTAGCCTATCGATATGGGTTTGCCTATATTTTTCTTCTAATTCGTCTATCTCTTCTTCCAACTTAAGAATTTCTCTAGCCTTATCAAAATCGTTATTCTCTAGACATTCTAAAGCCATATTAAAGATCTCTAAACTTCTAGATGAAATATAGTTGAACTCTTCAATGGCTTCTTCTGAAAACTCCAGGTCATCTTCTATTGCCGTTTGGGCTAGTTCAGCAATATTATCTGCATGATCTCCTACCCTTTCTATGTCGTTTACTACATTTATCAACATGTTGACCTGGGCATGCTGAGCTTTGGTTAATGGGGCATCGGAAAGCTCTACCAGATACTGAACTATGTCGCTTTCTAATCTATTAATTATTTTCTCTTGAGAGAATACTTCCTGGGTTGATTTTTCATCCTTTTCTACAAATCCTTTCGCAGCAGTAGTTAAGTTGTCTGCAACTATTTGACCCATTCTAACAACTTCCTTGGTAACTTGTCCCAAAGCAATGGATGGTGTTTCCATAATCCTTAAATCTAAGAACCTAAGCCCTACCTCGTCTACCTCTTCCACATCTCCGGGTACAATCTTAATAGCTGCCTTTACCAATAGATTAGAAAAAGGAAGTTGAATAATTACGTTTATAAGATTAAACAAGGTATGGGCATTAGCGATTTGTCTTTGTATATCATTAGGAGAAATCTTTAATACTATCGCTTCTATGGGATTTCTGAGTATAGTCATAAATATAATGGTACCAATAAGATTAAATAGAAAGTGTATAACTGCAGCCCTTTTAGCCGTTTTATTGGCACCTATACTGGAAATCATAGCAGTGGTTGTAGTTCCAATGTTGTCTCCAAATAGTATTGGAAAGGCGATATTTATATTTATAAGTCCTTGGGAGGCTAAGGCTTGTAATAAACCGATAGAAGCACTACTACTTTGTATAAGAGTTGTTAATCCTAAGCCTACTAATATCCCCAAAAAAGGATCTTCCAGTCTGATCATTATGTTTGAAAAAACGGGATTATCGGCTAGCGGTTTTAATCCTCCCCCCATCATATCCATACCTATGAAGAGAATTCCAAAACCTATTAATATTTCAGCTATATTCTTTGTCTTTTTATTAGACGCCACAAGCCAAATGGCTACCCCCGCTGCTACAGCTAAAGGTGCAAAATCTGTTAAATTAAAGGCAATTAATTGGGCTGTAACGGTTGTACCAATGTTGGCACCAAATATTACACCCACAGCCTGATGCAAGGTCATAAGACCAGCGTTAACAAAACCTATTACCATAACGGTGGTTGCACTACTACTTTGTATAACCATGGTAACCAAAGCTCCCACAATAACTCCCATAAGCTTATTATTAGTCAGTATCTCTATTAATCTCTTTAGCCTTTCCCCAGCAGCCTTTTGTAACCCTGTCCCCATCAAATTCATACCATATAAGAAAAGTCCTAATCCACCTAACACCGGTAATGCTATGTCCATTTTTATCCTCCTGACTAAAATATTTTTTGAGATATGCCAAAAACTTATGATGAATGAATAAGAATCATTTAAGCTGTGGGAAATCTAACTGCCTTAAGGCTTCATATAATATGATGTTTACAGAATTTGCTAAATTAAGAGATCTTTCAATATCTTTTTTCATGGGAATTCTTATGGTTCTATTCTCATTTCCATCTAGAATTTCTTTAGGAAGGCCCTTGGTTTCACTTCCAAAAACCAAAAACGAATTTTTTGAATACTCTACATCCGTATATCTATGTATAGCTTTTGTCGTAGCATAAAAAAAAGATTCGCCCTTATACTTTTCAGCTAATTCAGAAAAGCTATCATAATAGCGGATATCTACCAGGTGCCAATAGTCTAGCCCAGCTCTCTTTAGATGTTTATCGTCTACGGAAAATCCCAAAGGTCTAATAAGGTGAAGGGTTGTATTCGTTAGGGCGCAAGTCCTTGCAATATTTCCAGTATTCTGTGGAATTTCAGGTTCAACCAAAACTATATTTAAGGCCATAATATTACTCTCCTCTAATGGTGATTTAATACATACTTTTCTATTGCCTTTGCCACTCCATCTTCGTCATTGCTAGCTGTAATAAAATCCGCATAATTCTTAATTTCCTCAATCCCATTTTTCATACCAATGGCAAGGCCAGCAACTTTCAGCATAGATATATCATTTTCATTATCCCCTATGGAAACTACCTCTGCAGGCTCTAAATTTAGCTTTCCTATTAAATATTCTAAAGCCCTTCCCTTTGAAACTCCTTCATTCATTACTTCAATATTGGTATCCCAGGAACTGGATATATCTATCCCTTCCACAGTCTCTAATTTTTTTCTAAACTCAAGTAGTTTATCTTTATCCTTTTCTATAAAAACCACCTTATAAACATTAGGCTTTTTATGGTCTAGTATCTCCATTGGATTTTCAAATAATTCTACCTTTATATTCTGATTCTTCCAATATTCCCCATTGTGTTCATGGTAATTAAACATTTTGGCATCAGGCTTTCTAGAGTAAAAAGTATCTTTTTCATAAAAATGATAATAAATGCTATTTTCTTCAGCTAGTTGGATTGCTTTTTTTACGGCTACTAGATCCATACTGCTTTCATATACTATATTTTCACCTTTGGAACAAGAGATTAAAGCGCCATTACAGGCAATAACTGGGTTGCCTTTAAGGCCTAAGGCCTGATTAAAGTACAGAGCTGAACTTAAAATCCTTCCAGTAGTTATTACGATATGAATTCCCTTTTCAAGGGCTTCAACTAAAGCCTTCCTATTCCTATCCGATACCTCTTTTTGACTATTTAATAACGTCCCGTCCATGTCTATGGCTATCAATTTATACTTCATTGATGCTTCCTCCTATTCTTTAGCCAAATTTAATATACCATAAAAAAATAAATAGTCAATAAAATTTTTTATCGACTAATAAAATCCAAATTTTTCCTCTCTATTTCCAATAGTCTCTTTTTTAAGTCAAGGCCTCCTCCAAAACCTACTAAATCGCCATTAGAACCGATTACCCTATGACAAGGAACTACAATCAGTATAGGGTTTTTGTTTAAAGCATTGCCTACAGCCCTATAAGCTTTTGGTCTTCCAATTTTTATAGCTATGTCCTTATAAGTTCTGGTTTCCCCATAGGGAATATTTAAAAGCTCTTTCCATACTCTCATTTGAAATTCTGTCCCTCGTAAATCCAAGGGTAGGGAGAATTTTTTTAAATTCCCCAAAGTATATTCTATAAGCTCATGGTGATAACTATAATCAGATTTATTCACCCTAATGGCTTGTCCATATTTTTTATTAATATATTTAAGCATATTCTCCCTATCCTCTGCTAAAGAAAGGTATACTATTCCCTTGTCTGAAAAAGAAATTAACATCTTCCCTAACTTGCTTTCAAAATCGTAGTATTTAATCCTATCCATCCCTGGTTAACCTCCATTGCTCCCTAGCAAGTTTTTCAATCATTGGGTTAGATTTAATATGGGGATTGGATAGAACTCCATTAAACCATTTTAGAGCCTCCTCCTTCTTTCCAATCCTTCTATTTATTTCACCTAATAGATAAGCTAATCTTATCTCATCCATATTACTGCCAACTAAGGATTCATTATAGTAGCCAAATTCATATAGCTCCTTTGTAGTGGATAGAAAGCGGTTTTCCTCCTCTTTGTCACCTACAATCCTATATAGCCACGCTATACTTAAAGTTAAAGAGCCTAGCTCAATTTTAGCATAGTCTAAAAGCTGTCCAACATAGAGGGCTAGTTTATAGGTAATTATTGCATCTTCATCAGACCTTATATCCCCATAACTTCTTTTTTTCCATTTTGCTGTTATGTTATCTAATATAATCTTCTTATCTTTGTTGGAAATACTATCAAATCTGCTCTCTGATGCGGCATAGCCACAATAAGGGCAGACAAAGATCTGATATATAAGGGGGTTTACCCCTTCATAATAGGAGAGCAAATCTTCATCTCTTTTTATTAACTTCAAGCGAGACATGCGAACCTTTTTTGTAGTAAATTCCTTATTACAAACAGGACAATCAACGCTTTTATCGTATAATAATTGATCTAATTCAGCCATAATAGTTCCCCCTTTATTCTTCATTTCCTCCATCTTCTTGTAGTTCATCAAATTCATTATCTAATTCAGCTTCCAAATTAGTCGATGCATCGACTGCTTCTTTAGCAATCTTATAAATGAAGTTTTTGGGTCTATAAAAGTCTTTGCTAATTAGGTCTCTACTTACAGTTTTACCATTCTTGATTATGGACTTATAGGTGTTCACCCTATAGCCAGTTCTTCCTGCCTGAACTAAAACCTTACTACCCGGTTCTAAAGTTTCATCTACAATTACTTCTTCTTCAGCTGGAATTGTTTCTACTATTTCCGACTCAATTTTTACCGTATAATCCCTGGACTGCTTATCTCCATAAATATAAAAATATAGTCGATTCCCTACAACCTTAGAGTCGATATATATGGGATAATCGAAGTCATTCCTAAATTTTAAATCTAAGAATCCATAGGCTACTGCAGCATCCTGACCAAAATTCACATAATTCGATGGTATTGAGTGGGGTGACCTTTGCAAAATAGTTACATCAGCTAATAGTAGGGCATTATATAAAGTTGTGGATGTTTGACATACTCCTCCTCCCACATCTGGGGTAAATTCGCCATTTAGGATAACGGTGGCCTCCTTATACCCAAATTGCTTAGCCCTAGGCCCTGTAGTTTCATTAAAGGACATGGTTTCTCCAGGCATCAATAACTTGCCCTTAAAAGCCTGAGCAGAAAGCCTTATATTTTCTATCCTATTTTGGCTACTTCCCTGAAAGGAAGTAGAGTATTCACCAATAACTCCATTTATCCTGCTCAATAGACTCTTAGTAACCTTGGGGATAATATTTTCTACTGGTATTTCTATGGTATCCAATTGGTTTATATTCTCATAGATGGCCTGGCTTAGTCCTTCCTTATCTACCACTCTACCCACTACCTCATCAGTAATGGATATATTACCATTGTTGAAGTGAAATTCTGCATCCTTTGCATCCCTATTGATTTCTTGGCTTATAAGCTCTACTATGCGGTCTATTTTTTCCTTACTGATGTTGGACTCTAGTGGAATTACAAACCCATTCCGCTTCACATGTATAATATCCTTTATTCTCTTAAAGGCGTTGCCTTCTCTGCCAATAGAATAGGCCATATTGATAATCTTTTCATAGTCAAAACTAAGCCCTAATTCATCTAACCCATAGACGTATTCCTCATCCAGGTACTTAAGCTTCATCTTCCTGTTTTTAACTTCTTCCCAGTGGTTATTTTTAAGGTATAAAAGTCCTTCCTCCTTGGTCATAAGAGACAAGTCGTATTTGTCAACCTTTACACCCTGGTATATTAAGTCGGTATTTAAAACCTTATAATATCCATAGAAACCTAAACCTATAATAATTACTATAAAAATAGATAAGAGTATGAATACAATTTTCACTTTTTTGTTAGCTCTTTCCATATCTGGCCTCCAAATTTATATTTTATTTATTATTAAATATATGTACTGCCTCTATTTAGCATACTACTTACTCCAATAAATTTCTATTTCATCTCCATCTTTAAGAGGGGCCAAGTATTCAGCATCTCTACCGTTTATTTTAAGTACTAAACTACCTCTTGGTTTTGATAGGTCGAAATCTATATAATCGAAAATATCTACGAATACAAACTCATCCTTATTGTATCTAATAATCCTTTCCTCTTGATTTATATATAACCTTATTTCCTTATCCTTAACAATTTTTATCTCATCACCACTTTTAAGTGGGGTACTTAAGCTAACCTTATTGCCATTTACATAGACATCGGATATGGAAATGGCTTCATCTAAACCTTTTAAAAAGTCTGCCACATTTTCTATTCTAATAACTTCTATCCTGTCCTTTTCTTTCACTAGAGGGTTACCACTTACAATCTCTCCGTTTATCTTAACCTCTCTTATTAGGTTGTACTCCTTGCCATTGAGAAATACTATCTCTTCCAAAGGAATGCATTGGGATAAATAGGGTTTGGCTTTTTCGCCTTGGCTAGCTTCTACTATTGTTACCACATCGCCATCTTGCAACTGGGTATTTAAGTTCCCTATCCTTCCATTTACATATATTTTAGCTTCTACACCTTCTTTTCCCATTATTACTTTCTTTTCCCCATTCAGGTAATATATGAAATCTTCTCCCAGTTTAGGGATTAGCTTTCTGGGGTTATATCCTGTTAAAACCAATATATCTGAAACCTTCACCCTTTCAACATTAAATAATCGAATCTCCTCTCCGTTAAAGGATATTTCAATAAAGTTTTTATACCTCTTCATTAAGCCTTCTATGGCTATTCCAATTGGAGTTATAATATCTGGTCCCTTAATGCTTTCATCTAGTCCTTCCAGCTTTTCAATAAAGCTAGTATCCCTTATCGACACCCTTTCCTTTGGAAGGCCTAGTTTATCCGCTATACATTCCTTTAATCCTGGCATTTGGCTGCTGCCACCAATTAAAAAGACTGCACTGGGAGCTTTCCCATTAAATTCTATAATCTTTTCTACTATCTCATTGGCTATATCCTCTATGGTTTCATATATGCTATCCACTATTTCCCTGGTGGTAAGTCTATGTTTTATACCTACCACATCCACGAATTCATGTTCTTCTCGGGAATTGAGTTTAACTTTTAATTCTTCCCCAGCATTAAAGTCTAGTAAGTATTTTTTAGATAGGGCTTCTGTAATCTCATCTCCCGCTTTAAAGGTCATGGCATAAGCTATAATCTTTCCATCTTTGGTTATAGCAATATCCGATGTGCCTGCCCCAATATCTACCAGAGCTAGGTTTAATAGCCTTAACTCCTCCTTAATAGCCACATCTAAAGCTGCAATAGGCTCTAGCGTTATATTTCCTACCTCAAGGCCAGATTTGGATATAACGGAATATAAACCCTCAACTACTATCTGGGGTAGGAAAGTAGCCAAAAGTTCTACTCCTATATAATTCCCCCTATGACCTTCCAATTTATCCATTGTGACTCCGTTTAAATAGTAATCCATTACGGTATGGCCAATATTATAATATCTCAGCCTATTATTTGGATCACTATCGTTTACTATTTGCTGGGCTTTTTGGATGGCCTCTAATTCCAAAACTTCTACCATATTCCTGCTGATCAGCACATCATTTCCTATTTCCTTCTCAATTTTCACCCTACAGGTCTTTAAGGACCTACCTGCAGCTGCAATGGAGACCTTCTTTAAAGGGATATTAAGGCTATCTTCCAATTCCCTCTTTATTTCCTTTACTATTTCAGTAACTCCATCAATATCGTGTATCTGGCCATCATACATATTCCTCTTATTATGTTCCTTGATGGAATAATCCAATATTTTGAATTTTTGGTCTTTTGTAAGAGTGCCTACAATTCCAATTACAGTTCTTGTACCTATATCCAAAGAAAAAACCAGCTCTTCCTTCAATCTATCCAACTGTTCCATAATAACAGTCCTCTCCTTATTTATTAAGCTCTTCTTTATAATGGAAGCAATAATCCGTTAACGGACATTTATGGCATAAAGGCCTTCTTGCCTTGCAAATTCTTCGTCCATGGAATATCAATAGATGATGGGCTTTAGACCACATCTCCTTCCTTATATTTTCCATTAAATCCTTTTCCGTGTCCAATACATTTTTGCTATCTGCAAGCCCAATCCTATTGGATACCCTGAAAACATGGGTGTCAACAGCTATGGCGGGTTTTGAAAAGGCATTGCTTAAAACCACATTGGCGGTCTTTCTACCAACACCAGGCAGGCTCATCAATTCCTCTAGTGTATCGGGTACTTTCCCATCGAATTTTTCTATTAGGAGTTTGCAAGTAGCTAAAATATTTTTACTCTTGGTCCTATAAAATCCACAGGATCTAATCCTTTCCCCCAATTCCTCTATGCTTAATTTTAGATAATCTTCGGGAGTTTTCAACTCTTTAAAAAGTTTTTCAGTAGTTTTATTGACTTGCACATCTGTACATTGGGCTGAAAGAATTGTGGCTATTAAAAGCTCAAAGGGGTTTGAATAATTTAACTCTGCCTTTGCATCTGGATATAAATCCATTAATATCTCTATTACCCTTTCAATTTCCTCTTTTGTTAACATCTTCTTCATTTAATCACCTACAATATTTCTATATTATAATCTATTATCTCTACCCTACTATCTCCATCGATAAATTTTAACACTTTGGAAATAGTTTGATTGGCATGGGCGCTATCATTGGTAACACAAGCAAATCCAATTAAAGAAGTCTTCCAGCTATCGTTTAAGCCTACTTCTGCTATTGAAACATTAAATCTAGACTGGATTCTAGCCATTATGCTCTTTATGATGTGCCTCTTATCCTTAAGGGAGTTGGCCTCATACAACATCAGTTTTATTGAACAAGTTCCAACTATCATACATTCACCCCAAAGCCTATTCCTTGAATATATTTTACAACTCTACAGGCTTAATTTCAATCTAAAAGAACATATAGCTTAATTAGTTAAAAAAAGAGGATAAAATCCTCTTTTTTTAACCTAATATCTTCATTTCCTTTCCAACCTTTTCGAACACATCTACGGCCCTATCCAACTGTTCCTTAGTATGGGCTGCAGTTACCATACATCTAACCCTTCCAGTTCCCCTTGGCACAGTTGGAAATACTATACCTGAAACGAATACTCCATTTTCTAATAATTTTCTACTAAACTCCATAGTCTTTGCTTCATCACCAATTATAACTGGAGTAATTGGAGTTTCACTATTTCCTGTATTAAATCCTAGTGTACCCAGTTTTTCTTTGAAGTATTTAGCGTTTTCCCATAGCCTATCGGTATATTCAGTGGATTCCATTAACATCCTAATAGCTTCCATTATGGCTCCTACTGCAGCAGGTGGTAAGGAAGTACTGAATAGTACAGGTCTTGCCCTGTGGTTTAACCATTCATACATGGTTTTGGATCCTGCCACATATCCACCTATTACTCCTATGGCCTTAGATAGGGTACCTATTGTAAAATCTACCCTTCCATGTAATCCAAAGTGGTCTACAGTTCCCCTTCCACTTTCACCTAAAACTCCTGAACCATGAGCATCATCCACATAGGTCATAGCCTCATATTTTTCAGCTAATTCCACTATCTCTGGTAATTTAGCAATGTCTCCATCCATGCTAAATACTCCATCGGTAATAATAAGTACATTTCTATATTTATCCCTATTTTCTTTTAGTAGTTGCTCTAGATGGTCTAAATCTGAGTGTTTATATATCATCTTATCGGCCTTACTCAATCTAGTACCATCGATTATGGAAGCATGATTTAATTCGTCGGACAGGATTAAGTCTCCAGCTTCTGTTATAGCTTGGATAGTTCCAGCATTACAATTAAATCCAGATTGATATATGAAAACGGCTTCCTCACGTTTAAATTCTGCCAGCAATTCTTCTAGCTCCTCATGGATGGACATATTTCCAACTATAGTCCTTACAGCACCAGCTCCAGCACCATACTTTTCAACAGCCTCTATAGCTGCTCTTTTTAATCTCGGATGGTTTGAAAAGCCAAGATAGTTATTGGAAGAAAGGTTTATTACCTTCTTTCCATCTAAAATTACCTCTGCTTCATTGGCACCTTCTAAAACTGGTAATTTTCTATATACTCCTGACTCTTTTAGTTCTTCTATTTTTTCCTTTAGATATTTTAATTCATGTACATTAGCCAAAGCATTTCCCTCCTAAGATAAGTTTTTATTTTTATCACAGATATAGTATAACACAAATTTTCCTTCGGTCGACATGTTTGTGAAAAAATTATTTAATCAATTTTTCTAGCTCCGATTTTACCCCTTCATCATTTTCTATTTTAATCCATTCTCCTACCACCACCCTTCCATAGTCATAGTCTAATTTTAACAAGGCCCAGGCTGCATATTCCCTTATCATGGGGTTAGGATCCTTCAATAGGGGCTCTATTAATCTAATATTTTCCCTATCCTTCATATTGACCAAGGCAATTATCCCGTTTCTTTTTAATATATTTTTCCCCCTCCAACTTCCTGCCATCCTGCCATATTTATCCTTAAACTGGCGATTGGAGATGAAGAAAAGTTCTTCAATGTCCATATATCCCTTGGTAAGCTTTGGTATAAATTCTTGATGGTCGGATTTTTTTACCCCCTTATTCTTAGGGCACACCCTTTGACAGGTGTCGCAGCCATAAATTTTTACCCCCATCTTCTCCCTTAATTCATAGGGAATGCTGTCCTTGCTTTGAGTTAAATAGGATATGCATTTCTTAGGATTAACCCTATAGGGTCCTTCCAAAGCCTTAGTGGGACAGGCATCTATGCATAAGGTGCAGTCGCCACATTTACTTGCTGGCCTTTTGTCACCTATGTCTAACTCTAAATCCGTAAGCATATATCCTAAAAATATAAAGGAGCCATATTCATCATTTATTATGGAACAATTCTTGCCATAATAACCAATACCCGCCCTATTGGCTACTTCCCTATCCATTAGAGGGCCTGTATCCACAAAATATCTATAATTAAAGTCCTTTAACTTCTTAATCTCCTCTATTAATTTTTCCATCCTATCTCTTAGTACCCAATGGTAATCTAAGCCCCAGGACGATTTTGAAAGGATGCCTTTTAGCCTATAATCAGCTCTTTCATTAAAGTCCACATTATAAGATAGGCCTATTGCGATTATGGTCTTACATTCAGGAAGGGTTAAAACTGGATTGATTCTTTTATTCAAGTCCTTTTCCTCAAATTCCGTTTCCCTACCCTTTTCCCTTCTAATAACTAGATAGTCCTTCATATTGTAAAAGGGTTCACAAGTTGTAAATCCTATAATATCTATCTTAACTTCCTTCGCTTTATCTATTATAAGCTGTTTTAAATCCATAATTACACCTATTTCCCCTAATAATCTTTATCTAATTATATTATACCATTCCACTTTAAATAAAACTATACTTCCTAATCATACTTTCCTCCTAGTCCACCGCTTTTAACTGCTTTCTAAAATTTTTTATAATTCCTAGTAAATTACTAGGATTTTTTCAAAAATTGTGGTATACTATGATGAGAACGGGTATCATTTAATAATAATTATTAATGTAAAGGAGAGTACTGTATGAAAAAAACCCTACTTGAAATTAAGGATTTAAAAGTCAATGTAGAAGAAAAGGAAATAATAAAAGGCTTAAATCTCCAAATCCATGAAGGAGAGATCCATATTATTATGGGGCCTAATGGTAGTGGAAAATCCACCCTAGCCTACACTCTAATGGGTCATCCTAAATATGAGATTAGCGATGGAGAAATTATATTTGAAGATGAACTAATCAACGATCTTAGGGCTGATGAAAGGGCTAAGAAGGGAATTTTTCTATCCTTTCAGTATCCAGAAGAAATTCCAGGGGTAACTGTTGAGGAGTTTTTAAGAACTGCTAAAACCTCGGTTACCGGCAAATACCAAGGAATAATGGCCTTTAAAAAGCTATTAAAAGAAAAGATGGAAGAATTAGAAATGGATGAAGAATATGCTACAAGATACTTAAACCAAGGTTTTTCTGGTGGAGAAAAGAAGAAAAATGAAATACTTCAAATGTCCATCCTGGACCCAAAACTAGCCATACTAGACGAAACGGATTCAGGTTTAGACGTAGACGCCATAAGAATAGTAGCAGAAGGCGTAAAAAGGGTTCATGATAAGGACAAATCCATCTTAGTAATAACCCACTACAATAAGCTACTAGATTACTTAAATCCTGATTATGTTCATATACTCCTAGACGGCAAGATAGTCAAAACTGGTGGAATGGAACTAGCTGAAGAAATCGACAAGCGGGGATATGAACATATAAGGGCAAAATATTCTGTTCATTAGAGGTGAAAGATATGGAAAGAAAAAAGACCTACATTGAAGACATAGATAGGGGTATTTACGATATTAAAAACGAGTTTACCTATAAATATAAATCGGATAAGGGATTAACACCAGAGATAATAATGGAAATTTCTAGGGAGAAAGATGAGCCAAAATGGATGACCGACTTTAGGCTCAAATCCCTGAAGATATATAACAGTAAGCCCCTTCCAACATGGGGTGCAGACTTATCAGGCCTTGACATAGATAATATAGTTACCTATGTAAGGCCAGATGCTAGTATGGCCAGCAGTTGGGATGAAGTTCCAGAAGATATTAAGAAGACCTTCGAGGCCTTGGGTATTCCTCAAGCGGAAAGGGAGGCCTTAGCAGGAGTAGGTGCCCAATACGATTCGGAAGTAGTCTATCACAATGTTAAAGAAGAACTAATAGAACAAGGGGTTATCTACACCGACATGGAAACTGCCCTTAAGGAATATGAGGATATAGTAAGGGAGCACTTTATGAAATTGATCCCTCCCCACGACCATAAATTTGCTGCACTTCATGGGGCCGTTTGGTCTGGTGGCTCTTTCGTCTATGTACCAGAAGGAGTGCAAGTAGATATTCCCCTCCAGTCCTACTTTAGATTAAATGCCCCAGGAGCAGGTCAGTTTGAACATACCCTGATAATCGTTGAGAAAGGAGCCAGCCTCCATTTCATAGAAGGTTGTTCAGCACCCTTATACAGGGTTACAAATCTTCATGCTGGCTGTGTGGAGCTGTATGTAAGGGAGGATGCTAAGTTAAGGTACAGTACCATAGAAAACTGGTCCAGAAATATGTATAACTTAAATACCAAGAGGGCTGTAGTCGATAAAAATGGAACTATCGAATGGGTTTCAGGTTCCTTTGGCTCTAAGGTGACCATGCTATATCCAATGAGCATATTAAGGGGAGAAGGAGCCAGATCGGAATTTACAGGAATTACCTTTGCCTCTTCTGGACAATATTTGGATACAGGCACCAAGGTACTCCATGCTGCTCCGAATACTACCTCCAGCATCAACTCAAAGTCCATCTCAAAAAATGGTGGATATGCCTTTTATAGAGGCCTGCTTAAAGTGGCTCCAAACGCTTACGGATGTAAGTCTACCGTATCCTGTGAATCCTTGATGCTGGATAATGAATCTGTATCGGATACGGTACCAGTAATAGAGTTACACAACGACGACATTGACATTGGCCATGAGGCTAAAATAGGAAGGATTAGCGATGAGGCTATATTCTACCTTATGAGTAGGGGAATAGATGAAGAGGAAGCAAAAGCCATGATAGTTAGAGGCTTTGTTGAGCCTATAACCAAAGAACTTCCATTAGAATATGCCGTTGAGTTGAATAACTTAATAAATATTGAGCTAGAGGGCTCTATTGGATAGGTGGGATAAGATGAAAATAATAGATAGTGAAATTTATTCATTGCCTAAAGACATAGATTATAAGAAGGAGTATCTAAAATTTGAGGCTGCCCTTCCTGAAGGAGTAATACTGGAAAAAATCAATAAGGATAAAAATGAAATAGCATTAGATTATCTAATAGCTAAAGAATTTGAGGAAGCTAAAGATCAACTTACTCCTCTTGTGGAAGAATCCTATAATACTGGGGTAGTGTTTTATCTTCCTAAGGATGTTAAAGTAGACCAACCTATTAAAATAGAATTCAATATGGATGATGATAACCCAGTGGTCATCAATCAAAATATCATAGTAGCTGATACTGCAAGTGAAGCAACTATTATCATAGACTATACTTCTAGTGAAGGAGTAGAAGCCTTCCATCAGGGAATTACTAAGATATTTGCCAAAGACAAGGCCAAAATAAATGTCATCAAAATACAAAGAATGGATAACAAAGCTAAAAGCTCTGATACAAATATTGGCTTTATAAAAGGCCAAGGCCAAATCAATTGGATATCCGTAGAATTAGGAAGTGCTATTACCGTTTCCCATTATTCAAATTATCTAGAAGGAGAAGCTAGTGGAGCCAACCTTTCTTCCATCTATCTAGGAGATGGAAATAGAAAGATAGATTTAGAGTATTCTATGATCCATAAAGGTCCAAGGAGTATCAGCAATATCGAAACTAAAGGGGTTCTAATGGATGAGGCTGAAAAGATATTTAAGGGGAACTTAGACTTTAAAAAGGGAGCAAGGCGTTCTAAGGGAGTAGAGGAAGAATACGTAATACTATTAGACCCTACAGTAAAAGCCGACTCCATCCCTGCCCTACTTTGCCATGAAGACGATGTGGAAGGAGAGCACGCAGCCAGTGCAGGGCAGATTAACGAAAGTAAGCTCTTTTATCTTATGAGTAGGGGCTTAGATGAAAGGAAAGCCAAAAAATTGATAGTGGAAGCCTCCTTTAGACCAATAATCGACAAAATCCCCTTTGAAGACTACCGTCAAATAGTAATAGATGAAGTTGAGAGGAGATTTATGGATGACAAGAATTAACCCGGAAATAATCAAAAAGGATTTTCCCATATTCAACCAAGATATCCATGGAAGAAAATTGGTATATCTAGACAATGGGGCTACTACCCAAAAGCCCCTTCAAGTTATTGAAGCTATGGCTGGATACAATAAAATAGCCCATGGAAACCCCCACAGAGGGGCTCATAAACTGAGCGTGGAGGCAACAAAAGCCTATAATTCATCCAAGGAAACGGTTAGGAAATTCATCAATGCCAAGTCTACAGAGGAAATAATATTTACAAGGAATACTACCGAATCCCTAAATCTAATTGCCTACTCCTATGGGAGGGAATTTATAAATGAAGGAGATGAAATCCTATTAGCAATTTCAGAACACCATAGCAATATCCTTCCCTGGCAGAGGCTAGCAAAAGAAAGGAAAGCAATATTAAAGTACATGTACTTAAATGCTGAAGGTAGAATCCCCCTAGATGAGATTAAAAACAAGATTAGTGAGAAGACCAAGCTAGTAAGTGTAGGCCACATGTCCAATGTATTGGGTACCATCCATCCAGTTGAAGAGATTATCCACCATGCCCATAGGGTGGGTGCAGTGGTAGTAGTAGATGGAGCCCAAAGCGCTCCCCACATGAAGGTGGATGTGCAAGAGATGGATGCAGACTTTTTCGTTTTCTCTGGCCATAAGATGCTTGGCCCTATGGGAATTGGTGTACTGTATGGTAAGAAGGAAATACTAGAAAAGATGTCCCCCTTCCTATTGGGGGGAGACATGATAGAATATGTCTATGAACAGGAAGCCACCTTTGCTCCCCTACCTTATAGGTTGGAGGCAGGTACCCAAAATGTTGAGGGGGCTGTAGGAATCAAAGCGGCAATGGAATATCTAGAAAAAATTGGGCTAGATAAGATTGAAGAACATGAGAAGGAATTAACCCAATACGCCTTGGATAGAATGTTAAGCCTTCCCTATATAGATATAATTGGCCCCAAGGATTTAGAAATGAGAGGGGGGCTAATATCCTTCACCATAGATGGGATACACCCCCACGATATCGCAACTATATTAGACTCCTACGGGGTTGCCATAAGGGCAGGACATCACTGTGCCCAACCCCTAATGAGATTTTTAGATCTTCATGCAACTTCTAGGATTAGCTTTTACCTATATAATACAAAGGACGATGTGGACCAATTTATTGAAGGAGTTAAAAATGTAAGGAAGTGGTTTGGATATGGATCTTAATTCAATATATTCTCAACTTATCATGGAGCACAATAGAAGCGGACACAATAAAAAACATTTACCCAATCCAGATATAACCGAAAAAGGCCATAACCCCAGCTGTGGAGATGATATCACTTTGGAGTTAAAACTTAATGGAGATACTATAGAGGATGCTGCCTTTACAGGGGTAGGCTGTGCCATATCCCAAGCATCTACCTCCATGATGATAGATTTAATAAAGGGCAATACCATAGAGGAGGCCTTAAAGTTAGTAGAAATATTCCTAGGAATGATCAAGAAGGAAGTTACGGATGAAGAAGAGCTGGAGAAATTGGAAGACGCCATAGTCCTTCAAAATATCTCCAATATGCCTGCCAGGGTAAAGTGTGCTGTGTTAGCATGGCATACTCTGAAGGAAGCTCTTTCGGATGTGTAGTAAAAAGGCTGTTCCCTTAATTTAATATGGGAATGGCCTTTTTTATTTTGTAAAGGATTTCTACTTTTGAAGTGGTAGTCTCCGGCATATTTATAAAGAACGGCATCTCCAGCCAAAGATTTGTCAAAGGTGGGACAGAGGGTCTGGTCCCTTGTCCCATTACATCTGCATTTCTTCCATATTTATTATAGCTGTAGTTATTGGCGGTACTACTTGCTTCTTCCTAGAAAGTACTCCTGCTGCATAGAAGGAATTATTTTCAATGGTCTTTCCAAAGGCATCGGCTATTAGTTCCTTATATTCTCCTACTACTACCATTTCTGAGGCCTCATTGAATATATCCGTTAACATTAATATAAATGTAGCATATCCCTGACTCTTTCGCCTTTCTTCCATAACCGATATTAAGTCTGGCTTTAAATCCTTTAGACTCTCTAGGTCCATAGTATATACTTGGGCAATACCCACCTTGTTTTCGTTTATATTGAACACCTTAAAATCTTGATTTAATAATTGTTCTGGAGTTTTATCTGCTAAGGATGTTCCAGCCTTAAACATCTCCATAGCAAATTCTTCTACATTCAGATCTGCAATTCTAGCCAATCTTTCTAGCATCATTTTATCCGTATTGGTGGATGTTGGCGACTTAAATAAGAGGGTATCGGATATTATAGCAGCTGCTAATATTCCAGCTATTTTCTTTGAAGGCCTCCTACCATTTTCAAACATTATAGATGCGATTATGGTGGAAGTACTACCTACTGGTTCGTTTCTAAAGTAAATGGGGTGTCCTGTATATACATCTGCAATCCTATGGTGGTCTATGATTTCTAATATCTCACATTCTTCAAGTCCATCTACAGATTGACTTCTTTCATTATGGTCTACTAAGATTACCTTCTTCTTCATGCTGGATATTAAGTGGTATCTAGAAATTAGCCCTACTACCCTATTGTTATTATTATCATCTATTACTGGATAAGATCTGTATCTAGTCTGGGACATCTTATCCTTGACGTTGTCCACTAAATCGTCAAGGGTAAAGGTTACTATATTCTCCTTAGTCATTACCTGGCTAATAGGTATAGATTGGGTTATTAGTCTAGATGCTGTAAAGGTATCATGTGGCGTTGATATAAGGGTAACCCCCTTTTCTTCAGCCAGCTTTATTATATCCTCATCTATTTTCACATTGCCCGTTACTATCATTAGGGAGATACTGTTTTTTATTGCAATTTCTTGAACATCCTTCCTATTACCGCATATGACTATGTCGTTTTCTTCCAAATATTCTATCATGGTTTTAGGGTCCATGGCTAAGACTAAAATTTTCCCACATAAAGGTTTCCTATTCTCTGGAATTACAATGGCCTCAGCTGATAATGTATCTATTATGTTATCTATGGTTGTACCAGATTTTCCTAAAATACCGTTGTCCCAAACATCTATGTAGGAAGATATGATATCGGAAATAGTTACTATCCCACAAAGCTGCTCATTTTCATCTACAACTGGAAGGCTGTTTAAATTATTCCTCTTCATTATCTCCAAGGCCATCCTATGGGATATATCTGGACTAACTGGAGCAATTTTGTCAAAATCTAAATCCTCCACACTAAGCCTTACCGTTTCTAATAGCATGGGAGCTTCTACTCCAAAATAGTCTAAAATAAATTTGGTTTCCCTGTTTATAGGCCCTAATCTTACAGGAATTGCATTAACATCTCCATTACCATTTTTATATTCTGCATAGGCTATAGCAGAACATATAGAATCTGAATCTGGATTTTTATGCCCTATTATATACACCGTTTCTTTCATGATATCCCTCCAACAAAATATACTGTGCAAATTCCAATATCACTCTTGTTCAATTATTCTTAATCTTTCCTTTTCTAAATCTTCAATTGCCCTAATGGTATCTTCTAAGTCTGATTCTAATCTTCTCATTATGCTGTTAACCTTATCTATAGTACTCCTTACCCTATGCTTAGCATCATTAATCCTGGATTGAACTGTCAAATCGGCAAACAAGCCATCAAAGAAATAGTCTGCAAAGGTTAAGAATGACCCAATTTCTATGTCAATATCCACATGGCCTCCTACATCCTCTAGTTCCCTGTAAAATTTGGCAAGTAAGCTTTGAGCTCTTGAGATTTCAGATTTTGCTTTTTCCAATTTTGAATGCTTGGCCATAGTTACAAGCATGCCGCCGCCTAGCACATCCCATAATCCCCAGCTACTGGCAGAATCTAAGTTCCTATTAACCTGTCTAAGGGAATAAAGAAGGTTTTTTCCAGCTTCAATCGCCTCCTCTATCTCCTTCTTCCTATCTATATAATAGGCTTTTTTCTCCATAATCTCATCTAAATTCTTCATATAATCCTCCTTTCCCAATAACCCCTTAAATAGATTTATCCATAATAAGGGTTTACTGGTAAATGTCTTATTCCTGCTTTTTCCCACTCCTCTATCACTTGAGGCAAATATTTATCATCTTTAAAAATGGCAATTCCACAATCTCCTCCCCCTGCACCAGAGGATTTGGCATAGCCATCATATTTTAATGCTATATCATATAATCGGGTCAATAAAGGGGTTTCTATAGCTACACTTAAATCCTTTTCTAAATCGACTAAAAGCTTTCTATTTACATGGATTTGTTTTTGGATTTGCTCTATATCCTTTTTTTTAAAAGCTTCTGCTATCTTTTCTACACATCTTTTACTCCTATATAAAAATTTTTCATAAGCTATTCTATCTATGCTTTTTCTACCATCAACTTTAGCCACTAGCTTAGAAGTGCTTGCTGGCTTACCCGTCCAACCGACCATCAGTTTTAGCTCTTTGGGAGGTAGTAGGGCCCTAATTGAAAGATTAGGCCAGGGCGTATTCAACAATTGGGTAAGGCTTTTTCTCCTCACTTCTTCTAATACCCAGTCCCTGTCAAAAGAAGTATAATAAATCCATCCTCCATAGGCGCTTGCAGCAATATCGCCAGCTGAACCCCTTTTATTTATGGATAGATTGGCCAGAGCGGCTAGTTTAAATAGCTCCTTTTTAGATATTTCCAATCCATAATATTTACATAAAGCCTTTACTGTAGCCACCGTAACAGCTGCACTGGAACCAAGGCCATATTTTTCTCCTGCTTCCGATTCCAGCTGGCTAGTTACTCCCAAATGGTAATAGCCCAATTTTTTCCCCTGCTCTTTTGCATAAGCTTCGATAGTTTTCATGGCAGCTAATATATAGGAAAGTCTACTGTTATTTTCACTTAATACAATTTCACCATCTATCCTCGTCCAATGAACTTTGCTGCCAGCGGCAGTAATACTTCCCCCATCTAAAGCTTCCTTTAAAGTAATGGTAATGCCCCTATCAACAGCCACTAGAATTGCTGGATAACCTGCTTCCACAACAGCATATTCACCAGCTATATAAAGTTTACCTGGAGCAAAGCTTTCAATCATCTATTACATCTCCTTTAAAGAATGGTAATTCCCGGTCCTGGTTTAGCTATGATTACTTGATTAGGGTCAAAAACCCCAATAAGCCTATCCCTTATCTTATGGCTTTCCGATAGCCTACAGAGTATTTTGACATTTGGTCCTGCATCCATGGTAAAATAACAAGGAATACCTTCCCTTCTTAGTTGGTGTACCATCTGCATTACTACAAGGCTTTCTGGCTCCCAATAGGATAAGGGTGGGTTAGCCCCTAACATGCTTGCATGCATCTTAAGTCCATTTCTTTCTGCAATCAAGCCCATTCTTTCAAAATCCCTATTCTTAATGGCAATTTTTATTTCTTTTAAATCCTCTTCGGCACTTTCAACCCAAACCTTGTAGAAAGGTGAAGTTTCTACTGTTCTTTTCATGCCTGCCCGGCTGGAAATTTTCTTTTCCCTTTTGTTTATTACTACAATTACCATTCCTACATCCCAGCTAGCATCATCTATTGGAACTGCATAGGAGTCTTCATGAGAGGAGCCTTTCCTCCATTCCACAAAGCCTCCATAAATACTCCTTGTAGCACTTCCTGAGCCCTGCCTAGCATAGATGGATAATTCCCTCTTATCCAAATTAAGTCCACTGGCCACATTTGCAGCCGCTGCCAAGGCAGCAAAACCCGAGGCAGAGGAAGCTAAGCCCGCTGCAGTTGGTAGATAGTTTATGCTTTCTACCCGAGCTGGTAAGTCCAAATTTTTGGCTTTTCTAAAGAGATCTAAAAATTTACTTACCCTTTCGGTAGCATCTTTTTCTTGCAGCTTACCGTTAAGATAAAAATAATCTCTATCAAAATCACCACTAAAGACAACTTCCGTTTCACTATAAAAACAATCTATGGTTAAGGATAGACTACTATTCATAGGCAAAACCAAGCTTTCATCCCTTTTTCCCCAATACTTAATAAGCGCAATATTGGCATGGGCTCTTGCCTTTCCACTGCCTTTCATTTTCTATCAACTCCCATATTGGATATCCAAGTATTTTCTGCTCCACTTAATATCAATTTTTTGCATATGAATTCTGCCTCCTCTTTACTAGCAGCTAAAGCAATCATACAACCGCCTCGCCCACCGCCAGTTAATTTGGCTCCCAAGGCACCATTTTTTGTTGCTACTGAGACAAAATAATTAAGCTTTTCATTGCTTACCCCTAGCTCATCTAATATGGCATGGGCATTATTCATTATCATGCCAAGCCTTACAATATCCCCCTTTTCAATTGAATCCATTGCTGCCCTAGTTAAATTGCCCAATTGCCTAATCAAGGGTTTAACTTTATGAGGATTTGAATCTACCATTTTTTTAACCGCAGAAACGGCAGCCTGGGTCTCGCCTAACTCTCCAGTATCCGCCACTACCAAATAGGCATCTAGCTCAAATGGGAAAGGGATAAAGGGCTTTCCCTTAACATAGTAAAGGGGCTTCTCCCCTATTATGATTGCAGTATCGATACCACTTGGATTCCCATGAACTATCTTTTCCGACATATTGGACCATTTAAATAGGTCTTCCTCAGTTAAGGGGCGGTTGAAAAAATCGTATAGAGCCTTTACAGTGGCCACTGCTACCGCTGCACTAGAACCCATTCCACGCTCTGGTAAAATACTACTTTCAATGGTAATGTTGAAATCCTTCAATTTTTCATTGAAAGAAGAGACGATCTCCCTAACAATTGTAGTTAGGCCCAACAGCCTATCTGGTGCCTTAGAAAATAATCCCTTATAAAAATAACACTCTAAACTAACCGGCCCCTTCTCCCTATTTATTATAGTTTTAATCTTAGTCTCGGGAAAGGGTATTGCTAATGCTGGCTGGCCATAAACTACTGCATGTTCTCCAATTAATATTATCTTTCCAATAGCTGTAGCTATACTAGTTTCTTTTTTCATCCTATGCTCCCTCTTCTTATAAAATATGATTTAATCCCTTAGTTCTTTTAATAACTCTATCTCCTTTTTATACCCATCTAGTTGGTTTGGAGTTTCCAAATAGAAGGGTAAGTCCCTTAAGGCAGGATGATTTATTATGGCTTTAATAGCATTAAGTCCTATGGTTCCTTCCCCTAATTTAGCATGTCTGTCCTTCCTGCTATTAAACTCCACCATACTATCGTTTAGATGGATGGCCTTAAGCCTTTCCAATCCTATTATGTCATCAAATTCTTCCAAAACCCCATCTAAATTTTCAACTATATCATAGCCCGCAGAATAAATATGACAAGTATCAAGGCAAACGCCAATCAAATCATCATACTTTACACCATCTATTATGGCCTTTAGCTCTTTGAAATTTCGGCCTATTTCCGTCCCCTTCCCAGCCATGGTCTCCAATAAAATCATGGTGGTTTCATTGCCAGTAATTATTTCATTTAAACCATCTATAATCCTTTGAATTCCATACTCACTTCCCTTACCAACATGGTTTCCTGGGTGAAAATTAAAGTAGGGTATAGAAATCTGGTTTAGCCTTTCGTAATCCTCCTTTAATATGCCTTTAGCCATCCCATAGATCCTATCCTTATGGGATGCCAAATTTATAATATATGGAGCATGGGCAAGCAAGGGCCCAAAGTTATTTTCCTTTAATATCTCCTTCATCCCCTCTACATCCTCTAAGTCCAATTCCTTATTGGATGAACCCCTTGGATTTCTACTGAAAAACTGAAAAACATTGGCTCCTACTTCTAAAGCCAATTCTGCAGCCCTTTTATAGCCCTTGGCAATAGTCAAATGGCAACCTATATACATTAAATCATCCTTTCTATGATAGCTAACTCACTCAATAATAAAACCACCTTGTAGGCAGCAAGAAGGTCCAGGGCATGGTAATAATTGCAATGGTCAAGGAAAGCTTAAACCTAAGGCTTAAATCTTCTACTAGCTCCCTAAAGCTAATCCTATAATTAAATAGGAATATAAAAAATCCCGATATTAATATGGCTATTAAAATTATGATAACTGCTAGGGGATTGCTAAAGGGGTCATAGTTTATTCCATTAATCAGTTCATAGGATAAACCAAAGGAATCCCCCAATATCCCCAACACAAACAATATTGTAGCACCTATAAAATCGGCCAAAAAACCGAAAAGCCAAACTTTAATTATGCTTTTCTTGTAGTAATACATTATAGGCTTTGGGTTTACCAATTTAAATTTCTTAAAACAGCCCAATATGACCAAGGAATCGATTATAAAATTGCCTGCTAGAGTTATGAATATAAGCGGAGGAAAAAAGAGTAAAAGCCATATGGGAAAGATGATATTTCTCAATTTAATCTCTTTCATCAATCCATCTCCTTAGCATTTTATATAAAATTAAAACATCCTAAGCTGCTCAAAATTCTCATTCTCACTTCTTTTAATCACAAGCTTACCATCCATTTCAGTTTTAAGTATCCTTTTTAAATCTTCTACTGGGGTGTTCCTCCTTAACCAAGTATCCACCATATCATCTTCTATTATAAGGGGCATCCTAGAATGAATGGATTTCATGGTCTCATTGGCTTCGGTAGTTATTATAGCAAATATTAACTGCTCATCCAAATTCTTATCTACACTCACCTTATAGATGCCTGCTAGGGATATTAAAGGGCTATCCTTTAAGCCTATCTCATATTTAATTTTTTTCCTTTTTCCCTCATCCTTCCACTCGTAGAAGAGATTAGCAGGAATAATACACCTATTGCTATAAAAGGAATCTTTAAACATGGGCTTTTCCATAATGGTTTCTGCCCTTGCATTTATTACCACCGCTTTTTTCTTCTTAATGGAAAAGCCCCATTTTGCAAGGCTAATAGCCCTGCCACCATTTTCTAACACTATAGGGGCAGTATTGGTAGGATAGAAATCCCCCCTATCAAATTTATCTATTTTCTTATTATATATTCCATAAGTTCTAACTATATCCTCTATATGGGCATCGAGACAAAATCTTCCACACATATAAAAGCCTCCTAAAATCTTAAATTTCCCATTAATTTCTTTTATACTGCTACCTTTCATTATACCCTATATTAGAATCTTAAATGATGTCATTTTTATATATCTTCCATATAAAATATGATATAATTGATTTTAGCTATAAAAGCTATTATCCTAACTATTATATTACTAGCTTTAATTTACCTATTTTCCATAAAGAAGGAGTATCAACTATGTTCAACTTAAAGAGAAAGGCTTTTAAAAACTTCGATTTCATACTATTTATCACCGTTATTCTCCTATGTATTTTTGGAATGGTAATGATTAAATCGGCTACTTTAACCTTTGAAACAAATCGTTTTGTAAAAGTGCAAGCCCTTTCCACCATCTTAGGCTTTTTAGCCATAGTATTTTTAGTATTATTCGACTATCAAATATTGGGTAAATTCTATATTCCCATCTATATAGTTTCCGTTTTACTATTGGTAGCAGTTGTTTTTTTTGGAACTGGCGCGGAACAATGGGGGGCAAATTCTTGGTTATCCATAGGAGGCTTTACCTTCCAACCTGCAGAGATTTCAAAAATAGGACTTATAATCTTTCTAGCCAAATTTATTGAGAAAAATAAAGCGGAAATAAATAGACCCCTAACCCTATTAAAGATAATGGTGCTTGCAGGAATACCCATATTATTAATTGCAAAGCAACCCGACTTAGGAACTGCCATTGTATTCGTATTCTTTGTAGTGGTAATGCTGTTTGCAGCAGGTTTGGATTGGAAGTACATCGGCTATGCCACACTAGCAGGGGTATTGAGCCTACCTGTTCTATGGTTCTCCCTTGAAGATTATCAAAGGGATAGGATATTCAACTTCCTAGAACCAGAAAGGGATCCGTCTGGTACAGGCTATCAGGCGCTACAGGCAAGAATTGCAGTAGGGTCGGGAAAGGTATTTGGAAGAGGCTTGTTCCAAGGAACCCAGACCCAGTACAATTACCTACCTGAAAAACAGACGGACTTTATCTTTGCAGTAGTAGGTGAAGAGTTGGGTCTAATAGGAGGACTGGCCCTAATCCTTTTATATACAATACTGCTCTTTAGGCTGATTAAAATTGCAAAGAATAGTAAGGACACCTTCGGTTCCCTCATGATTACTGGCTTTGCTGCCATGTTCCTCTTCCATATATGGGAAAACATTGGAATGACCATAGGTCTTATGCCTATAACGGGAATTCCCCTACCCTTTTTAAGCTATGGGGGAACCTTCCAATTGATAAATTTAATATGTATTGGAATTGCCTTAAGCGTTTCAGTCCATAAAGAAGGCTTAAACTTTTAGCTGCAGCTTGCAGCTATTTTTTTTAGTACCTTGCAATAAAAGGTAGCATATTGTATAATATAGTTAATCTAAAATGAAAGGGAATGCCTATGAATATACAATTTAAAAAAGGAGTATTAGAACTATGCGTCTTATCATTACTAACCAAAAGGGATTTTTACGGTTATGAACTAGTAGAGTATATATCAAAATATATCAATATCTCCGAAGGAACTATATATCCCCTATTAAGGCGGTTTAGAAAAGAGGGATATGTGACCAATTACCTGCAGGAATCCCAAGAAGGACCTCCAAGAAAGTACTATAAAATTACAGAGGAAGGATTAGCTGCTTTCCAAAAATTACAAAGTGAATGGGAAGATTTCACCGATGGGGTTAATAAGATTATAAGGGGTGATTTTGTTGAATAGGACTGAATTCATAAGCACACTGCGTAGCGGATTAAAGGGGTTACCAGAAAATGAAATTATGGATATACTATACGATTATGAGGAGCATTTTGAAATAGGCTTATCAAAAGGAAAATCAGAGGAGGAAATCGCAAGGGAATTGGGCGACCCTAGAAAGATATCAAAAGCCTATAGGGTATCTTCCACCATTTCAGAAGCAGAAAACAATCCATCTCCTAAAAATTTATTAAAAGCCATATTATCCGCCATGGCCCTAGGAATTTTTAATCTTATAATCGTTCTAGGCCCATTTTTGCTAGTGGTAGGCTTATTATTTGGCCTCTATACCATTTCATTATCCTTCATTGTAGGAGGTATTAGTGCCTTCTTCGGTACAATAATAGCACCTTTTTTTCCCTATAGCATCCATATAGATGTGCATCCCATAACTGCCATATCCTTTGGCATCGGTTTAGTATCTTTAGGCTTATTAATAGGTATTGGGAGTTTCTATTTAACTAAGCTATTGTATCAAGGAGCTATCAAATATCTGAGATGGAATATAGATATTATAACTAAGTAAGGGGGTATTAGCATGAATGTTAAAAAAGTAGTGTCTATTTTAATTGGTGTAACATTGATATCATTTGGAGTAGGATTTTTGAGTTTGAGATTAAAAGAAAGCTACTCAGTAAATATAAATGAAGGTAAGAACTATTCGGTAAATATAAATAAACCCTGGCTCCATAATAGAAATGGTAAATATAAAAAAATAGATGAGAGAGATAGTATACCCTTAGATGGAATTGAGGAAATACACATTGATGTCGACATTGCTAACATTAATATTATATCTGAAGATAGAAAAGATTTATCCCTCCATTATTATGGTACAATATCAGAACACATAAAAACTGACCTAAATACAAGAGTAGCTGGAAAAAGTTTAATGGTTGAAGCTAAAACTAACGAAAGCAAAAACTTAAATAAATCTAACAAAACGGATTTACACCTGGATATAATTATACCAGCCTCCTATAAAGACAACTTAAGCCTAAAAGCCAATCTCGGTTCTACAAATATTGAAGGACTGGAATTGGATAAAATATACCTTAAAGGAGAATTGGGGGATATAAATGTTAAAAATTCAACATTCAAGGAATTAGATATTAAGTCCTCCTTAGGAAAGATAGATATAGATAATGTAATTTCAAAGGAAAATAAGTTAAATGCAGATTTGGGTTCAATAGAAGTCAAAAACCTTAAAGGCTTTTTAGATGCAAGGACCAATTTAGGGAGTATAGATTTAAGATACGATGAAATAGATTGGGATATAAAGGCAGAATCTAGCTCAGGCAGCATCAATATAGTACTACCCAAGAACTCTAATTTCACCCTCGATGCCACAACCAGCCTAGGAAGCATAAAGTCTAGTATACCATTGGAGAGTAAGGAGGAAAGTAAAACTAGATTATCTGGTAAAACTGGCAATGGTGAAAACTCCATAACTCTAATTGTGGGTTTAGGAAGCATCTCTATTGAAGGAAAATAAATACTAGGGGGTATAAAAATTGAAAAATAAAAGGATATTAAAGGGGTTAATCTTATTAATATTAATTGGACTTTTAGTTTCTTCTGTAGGATGTAATCAGCCTAAAAAAAGCCTTTCAAGCTTTGATACTCCCCTTACCCTGGAAGAAAAACTAGAGGATTTTGAATATGCCTATAATCTTATAAAGGAAAACTACCCTTTTTTAGAAGTAAATAAAAGACTACATGGCGTTGACTGGTTGGCAAATAAGGAGGAATATGTGGAAAGAATTAAAAACACCAGGACAGATGATGAGTTTATGATGGAATTATCCAATATAATGAGAGAACTTAATAATGGCCACACCCATGTGGTAGAAAAGGAACATTTTAAATGGTACCATAAAGCCTATTCACAGGATAGGATACTATTTGAAAATCCCTGGTCTAAGGTCTTTAATGAAGAAAAAGTTTTAGCCAGATACAATTATTCAAAACAAGAAGATGATGAAGAAATTGGATATTTCGGTAATACTAATCCCGCTTTTGAAACGGATATAATAGTGCCTAATAAGGTAGCCTACTTAAAAATCCATATCATGGACGGTGGCCGGGTTGAAGAAGATGGAAAGGAAATAAGGAAGTTCTACGAAGAAATAAAGGATTATGAAAAACTTATAATAGATATCAGGGGAAATTCTGGCGGCAGTGACCATTATTGGCAAGCCAATGTTATTCTCCCCTTAGCTAAGGAGCCAATTTCCGTCAGCAATTATCTATTAGTCAGAGGAGATTACGGTAACCCCTTTTACAGATCACGAGGCATAAAGCTAAAGCCCATATCCCATTTAGATCAGGATATTTTAAAAAAGATGCCAGAGGAAGTAGAAAGGAATTTCCAAAGATATTGGAAGGTTACCAAAACCATAAAACCTAAAGACCCTATAGATTTTAGGGGTAAAATATATCTGTTGGTTGATTATAGGGTTTATTCTTCCTCAGAAAGCTTTGCAGCCTTCTGCAAGGATAGCGGATTTGCTACCCTGGTAGGTGAAACCACTGGTGGGGATGGAATTGGTATTGACCCCTTATTCTTTTCGCTGCCAAATAGTGGAATAGTCATAAGGTTTAGTTCTATGATGGCTTTAAATGGGGATTTTACCATTAACGAAGAAGTTAAAACCACACCCCATGTAAAGGTAAGTGCTGTCCCAAATAAGGATTATAGGTATGATAAGGCTATTCAGTATGTATTAAATGAAAACTAAGTCGATATCGACTTAGTTTTCATTAATGGCTTTTAATTTTTCTAATATCTTCTTATACTCCTTATCCAATGCCTCTATATCCTCATCTTTATCTGCCATTGAAAGTTTTCCCAGTATTTCGGATAACCTATATTGAAGGATTGCCTTTTCCTCCGCTAATTTCTTTTCATCCATATCCACTGGCCTATTCTTTCTATTTTCCAATTCCTTTAATCTGCCATTAAAGGTTTTTATTCTATGATTCTCAATATAGATAATATTATCTGCAATTTTATCTATAAATCTCCTGTCATGGGATACGAATAAAATAGTTCCTTCATATTCTATTAAAGCCTCTTCTACAGCTTCTATGGAGTAAATATCCAAATAATTGGTCGGTTCATCTAATATGAGCATATTAAAATCAGAGCTTAATATTTTCGCTAGTGAAACCTTAACCCTTTCCCCACCGCTTAATACCTTTACCTTCTTGTACACATCTTCCCTCTTAAATAATAATCTGGCTA
>ERZ773359.1738-NODE-1738-length-29359-cov-58.023342_pt1 | contig 29359 bp, 30 predicted proteins | sample MGYA00374955_ERZ773359 | MGnify/ENA primary metagenome ERZ773359 (study PRJEB29098, sample SAMN04486028) | biogas fermenter metagenome | study: EMG produced TPA metagenomics assembly of the Biogas fermentation microbial communities from Germany - Plant 4 DNA1...
CAAAATATTGAAATAATTGAATTGTCATGATATTATCAATATAATAGATGTATAGGGCTTTGAACATAAATTGTAATTAGTTAAGAAAGGAAGTGATTAAGCTTGAAGAGAGATTTATTTGTGTCCTTCCTATGCCTGGTAATTATATTTGCAATTATCCTTGTTCAGTCACCTTTAATGCCATCTATAGGGGCAAAAAGTGATGTAAAATATAAGGCAGGTACATATAGGGCAAAGGGAATTGGAAGGGATGGAGAAGTTATAGTTGAAGTTACATTTACATCTGATAGGATTAAAGAAGTAAAGATAATTGAACATCACGATTTATTAGGTATTGCTGATATAGCAATAGAGGAGATTCCTAAAAAGATTGTAGAAGAGCAAAGCATAGGAGTAGATGTTGTAAGTGGTGCTACCTTTACAAGTAATGCCATATTAAGGGCAGTAGAAGATTGTGTAAGGCAGGCAGGAGGAGATGTAGATGCCTTGTTGAAGAGAAAAACAGATGATACTCCCCCAAAGGTTGAAGTATTAGAATATGATATAGTTGTTGTAGGTGCTGGTGCAGCTGGTACTGCTGCAGCACTGGCTGCCAGTGAAGAGGATGTAAGTGTACTACTGCTTGAAAAGACTGCAGCACCTATGGGAGCCAGTGTCTTTGCAGGTGGTTTATTTGCAGCAGATAGCTCCTTACAAAAAGCTGCTGGTAAGGTAGTGGACAAGGAATGGCTATTTGACAGGTACATGGAGGCTTCATATGGTTATATGAATTCTATACTGGTTCGTACTATAATTGAAGAATCAGGCAGAACAGTAGATTGGCTAATAGAAAATGGATGTAAATTGAATCTAGTGGATGCAGGCACTGGGGGAAGTTTTGCTCACGTAGGCATGCCGGCAACCCTTCATGGCTATGCAGAAGGAGGCAAGGTAGCAATAAATAAATTAATTGAATCCTTCAAAAACAATGGTGGACAAGTTATGTTTTCAACTCCTGCCACAGAGCTTATAAAGGACAGTGAAGGCAATGTTAAGGGGGTAGTAGCTAAAAAAGAAGATGGAACCACACTGGAGATATATGCCAAGGCTGTCATTTTAGCTACTGGAGGATTTGGTGGCAATGAGGAAATGATGAGACAGGTTTTTGGGGATAAATTTACCCTAGGTGAAATTACTCAAAATGTTGGAGACGGTATTAGGATGGCTTGGGATGCTGGAGCAGATGAGTATGGAACCGATGTAGCTCATTATTTCTGGCAAACATTTACCCATGATGAGATTGAAACATTAGCTGGTATTCTAGGTTATGATTATTTTGCACTTACAGATTTCACCTTCTATCCCCATTTAAGGGTTAATACACTGGGACAGCGTTTTTCAGATGAAACTATGGCCTCTAATTTTGCTATCCATGGTGCACAGCTTCATATGCAGCCTCATCAGACAGAATATTTAATTTTAGATACAAGTGTACTAAAGCAAATTGCCGAAAAGGGATATGTTTCCGTAGAGGAACACTATGGACAGTGGAAGGGCAACCGTCAATTCTTCATGGAATTTAATATGCCAACAGATACAGATGAATTAATTAAAAGGGAAAATACACCAATTGACTATACTCCAATGTTAGAAGCAGTCTTGGGAACAGGTGTTGTATTTAAGGGAGAAACATTGGAGGAATTGGCTAAAAATATGGATGTAGATGTCAATAACTTTATAGAAAGTGTAAAGCAGTATAATGAAGCTGCTGAAACAGGTGTAGACAATATGTTCTTTGCAGAGGCAGATCGTCTAATTCCAATTAAGGAAGGTCCATACTATGCAGTAAAATATGTTGCACGTAATTTAGGTACCCTTGGCGGAGTAAGAATCAATGAGAAAATAGAAGCCGTTGATAAAGATGGACATCCTATACCTGGTCTGTATGTGGCAGGAGCAGATGCAGGGGGTATGTATGGAAAATCCTATGTAGATTTTGAAGGTGGCACACTAGGATTTGCCTATACATCAGGTAGGCTAGCAGGTGAAAATGCTGCAAAATATGTTAAGGAAAAATACAAGTAAATTCTAAGATAAGAGGGCCTTTAATGGCCCTTTTTATTTTTTGGGACAGTCCACAACAGATATATACAATATAAGTAATTAATTTTACTTATTTTTTAATACTGTTCATAATGTTAATTATGGATTCATAGTATTAATAAGTAGATTTCATAGCCTATATTGATAAAGGTTTATAGGTTAGTTATTTAATATAGCTGTAATTTACAAAAAGTATGAGGTGGAACAATGAAGCATTTTGTCTATATAAAGGACTTACTTGGGGTAAAGACAAATGCAGATAAATTTGGCTGGATTTATGGGTCTGTAGCACCGAGGGTAAGTGAATCTGAATTTGAAAAATGCAAGATTAAAATTAATCTGCATATAAGCAAAACAGCAGATGTTTTTGATAAATGGCTTAGAATTGAAGAATATGATAGGTATAATTATTTCTTTGCCAAGGCAAATGAGAAGAAGATTTATTATGATAGAAAGTTTATTTTCAATTCAAGGATTAGGTATTCTATAGAAATAAGGGGTAATGACATTACTGTAATTGTAAACAAAAATTATTTCAAATATATAAAATACAGGTTTATGAATTTGCACTCATTAGGTTATATTTTATCTGATTTAACATCTGGCCTATTGCTGGAAAACGGATATGCTACACTACATTGTTCTGCAGTTAATATAGGTGAAAGATCACTGGCCATTTTTGCACCTCCTGGTACAGGCAAAACATTGACAGCAATAAAATTATGTGAAAATGCAGATGCCAAGTTTATCAGTGAAGATATAGGAGTAACAGACGGAGAATATATCCATTCTGTACCATGGACCAGTACCTTTAGATACTATAATCATGAAAAAGAATCAAAGTTGGATAGATTCATGGATTTATTGTATAAAAATATACCCATACTTGAGCTCTTATCAATGGAGGATCAAAAATCCATCAAAACTTACTTGACAAACAATTCCTTTGCTGATGTGTCTAAAATAACAGATGTAATAATATTAGGCAAAGGAGAGAGAAAAGTTATTGAAGGTAAAGATGGATTTATTGAGAGTATATTAAACTTAAATAAATATGAATTTAATTACCATAGATCTCCAATGATGCTGGTTATGAATTATTTTAATCCTGACTTTTCCATAGACAATATGTACGAATGGGAAAAATATATCTTATCCAGTTTAATAAAAAAAACTAATTGTTACAGAATTTATGCTCAAAATCCAATAGATTATCATAAAGAGATTATTGAAAAAGTATTAAGATAAGTGATTTTTGCTTATCTTTTTTATTTTATAATTTACTGTTCATAATATAAACTTTAAATTCATAGTATTAATAAACGGATTGTAGTGTACTTGAAACAGCTTGCCTATAACTAAACAAATCCCTTTATAGGAGGTAAAATTGTTGGAAGAAATAAGCTTTAAGGAAATATTTTCTATTCTACGAAGGCGGTTATGGCTGATTATTCTACTACTTATTCTTTTTATGCTTGCTAGTGGACTTGTCAGCTATTATGTAATAGATAAAAAATATGAAGCTTCTACTACACTTATGATAGTGACTACAGATGAAATTGAGTATAATGAAATTTTGTTGAATCAAAAACTGGCATCAATCTATAGTGAGCTAATTAAAACAAGAGCGGTAGCTAATAAAGTTATAGAAAATTTAAAACTTAGGATTTCCTATGAGCAATATAAATCTAAAGTAAAAGTAAATTTTGTTGAAGATGCTGGATTAATTAGAATTCAAGTAAGTGATAAGAATCCAAAACTGGCAGCAGATATTGCCAATGAAATTGCACTAGTATTTATAGAAGATGTTAAGAGGGTTATGAGAGTGGAAAATATACAGGTTATTGATGAGGCACAGGTACCTACGAAACCAGTAAGTCCTAAACCAGTTTTAAATATTTCCATTGCCGGCATTCTTGGCTTTATGATTGGTGTTTTTATATCCTTTTTAAAGGAGTATCTGGATAATACAATCAAGTCTTATGAAGATGTGGAGAAGTACTTGGAACTTCAGGTTTTAGGTGCCATACCAAAATTTAAAGTTTAAAATATGAGGTGTAATATGGAGAATATAAAATTGTACTCATTAAAGAATCCAAAGTCAGGTTTTTCCGAATCCTTTAAATCACTAAGAACCAGCCTTCAATTTTCTAGTAGGGACAAAAAAATACAGATAATAGTTGTCACGTCTCCTGGAAGGGGTGAGGGTAAAACTACAATAGCCAGTAATCTAGCCTTGTCTTTTGCTCAGTCTGAAAAAAAGGTGCTATTGGTGGATTGTAACATGAGAAAACCCACTATACATGAGATATTTGACATCCCAAATGAAAAAGGTTTAACTAATATACTATTAGGCGAAGGAAATCTGGAGGATGTGGTACATAATTGGGTGGGAGAGTTACAAGGTTTAAATGTAGTTACTTGTGGCCCAATTCCATTGAATCCATCTGAAATACTTGGTTCTGACCAAATGAAGAAGTTTTTGGAGGATGTAAGGAAAGAGTTTGATATGGTCATAATAGATACCCCGGCTATTAACTCGGTTACCGATGGTGTTATTTTATCTGCCCTTGCTGATGGGACTATTATGGTTGTAGAGCTGAGAAGAACTGATAGAGATACTGCTAAAAAAGGGAAAAAACTTCTAGAGTCTGTTCATGCCAATATTATAGGAGTTGTATTGAACAAGGTGCCTACTAAATAGGGGAGAACTGGAGGTATTAAGTTGAGGATAGCTAAAAAGGTAGCAAAGTCTGCCATAATCATCATGGTATTTACATTGAGTAGTAAATTTCTAGGATTCATAAGAGAAGTACTCATAGCTTCAAAATTTGGTTCAGGAATGGAAACAGATGCCTATTTTGTGGCTTATTCTGCCACATATATGCTTATAAGGCTAATAGGAACGGGGTTAAATACTACAATGATACCAATACTTTCTGAAATAGAGACAAAAAAAGGTAAGGCTAAAAAGGATTTTTATGTTAACAATTTATTAAATTCAGTAGGCTTGTTAGCAATATTCATAATTGTGTTAGGCTGGTTTGTAGCACCAGGGCTTATCAAAATAATGGCTTATGGCTTTAAATACAAGGAGTTTCAATTAGCTGTAAGGCTTACCAGAATTGGTTTACCTATAATGATAATATCAGGGACATGCTATATACTGACAGGTTATCTCCATAGTAGTGAAAGCTTCTTTGTTCCAGCTGTGGCAGGTCTTCCATTTAACTTTGTGCTTATAATCTATTTATTATTTTTTTCCCAAAATTATGGCATTATGGGATTAATGGCAGCCACTGTATTGGCTGAATTGATAATGCTAACCATACAAATTCCAGCAGTAAAAAAATTAGCTTTTAAATACAGATTTATAGTGGATTTTAGAGACACATATATAAAGAAGGCATTACTATCAACCTTACCTGTAATTATAGGTACTGCTATAAACGAATTAAATGGAATAATAGACAAAACCATGGCTTCAAGCTTGGTGGAAGGTAGTATATCAGCCTTGAATTATGCAAACAAAATAAACAGCTTAATATTGGGCGTATTTATAACAGCAATAGCTACTGTTGTATTTCCGGTATTATCCAGAGAATTCAATAAAGACAATATTGAGGAAGTAAAGTCTGTATTAGGCTATGGTTTAAATATAGTGATATTAATAACTGTACCTGCAGCTACCGGGTTAATTATTCTATCTAAGCCAATTGTAAGGGTGTTTTTTGAAAGGGGAGCCTTTAGCTCAACAGATACAATAATGACAAGTTTTGCCCTTGTTTTTTATGCAATTGGATTGATAGGTTCAGGAACAAGTCTTCTCCTAAGCAGAGTTTTCTATTCATTAAAGGATACAAAAACTCCTATGATAAATGGAGCAATTGCAGTAGCTGTAAATATATTGTTAAACATAGTTTTTATAAAACCGCTTAAGCATGGTGGTCTTGCTTTGGCTACCAGTATTTCTTCAATAATTGCAGCCTTATTGCTCTTGAAGGACCTGAGTAGAAAAATAAAAGATGTGTATTTTGAACCTAATTTAAAGTGTTTAATTAAATCTATATTAGCAGCAGTTATTATGGCTGTAATTGTATATGGACTTTACAGCCTAATTAGAGATATTTTTATTGGAAGCAAATTGATGGAGTTAATAGCCTTGGCTGTAACAGCAGCAGTTGGTGCATTAGTTTATGGTATTCTTTGTTTTCTTTTTAAAGTTACACGGTTTCTATTATTTTAGAAACCGTGTTTTGTGTGTTTTTATAAATTTATAAACAAAGCTTGTACACTGTTCTGTTTTGTAATTTATAAAAATAAAATATATACAAGGTTAGGAGATATGGGTGAATGATATGGGAAGAAAGGTTATGGCTATAATTTTTCTATTAATAGATGCTGTACTAATAAATCTTACTTATATATTGTCGTTGATAATTAGATTTGAAGAGGCTATATATAGTAATCAATTCATATTATATTTTACAAGATATAAGGAGCAGTTTATCTATATTACTCTAATCAAGCTAATCATATTTGCTTTTTTTAAAATGTATAGGAGTATATGGAGATATGCAAGTGTTGAGGAGCTAGTGAATATTGTCCTGGCAGCTATAGTATCTAATTTGGCAATATTAAGCTACACCCATCTGATAGGAAGTAACTTGCCAATAAGCGTCTATATTATAGCAACTCTATTTGACATGATGTTTATTGGAGGGGCACGGTTTTGCTTAAGAGTTGTTAAATTATATATGGATAAATTTAACCAAGACAAGAACAAAAAAAGAATAATGATTATAGGTGCTGGAGAAGCTGGTGTTTTAGTAATAAAAGAATACAAAAATCATCCCCAGTTAAACAGCAAACCAGTAGCTTTAATAGATGATGATGAATATAAGCAAGGAAGGGTTATCATGGGAGTGCCTGTGGTTGGAAAGAGGGATGATATACTGGCTCAGGTTGAAAAGCTTAAAATTGATGAAATAATTTTAGCTATGCCATCTGCTTCAAAAAAAGACATTAGTAGTATTGTAGATATATGTAAGAAGACCAAGGCCAAATTAAAAATACTGCCTGGAGTATATGAGTTAATAGATGGTAAAGTGACAATCAAGAATATTAGAGATGTTCAAATTGAGGATCTGCTTGGTAGAGAAGAGATAAAAACAGACATAAATGCAATAAGCAGCTATATCAAGGATAAGGTAATTCTAGTAACTGGTGGCGGCGGTTCAATAGGCTCTGAGCTATGCAGGCAGATAGCCAATATTAAACCAAGGAAGCTAGTAATAATTGAAATATATGAGAATTCTGCCTATGATATTCAAAATGAATTACTAAGGCGCAATAAGGACCTAAATCTTAAGATTTATATAGCCTCTATCGTTGACAGGGATATAATGTTTGACTTATTCAATATAGAAAGACCAGATGTGGTATTTCATGCAGCAGCACATAAACATGTACCTTTAATGGAGGATAGCCCAAAGGAATCAATAAAAAATAATGTATTTGGAACCTTAAATCTTGTCCATGCAGCAGATAAATATGGTGTAAAAAAATTTGTAATGATTTCAACAGATAAGGCGGTAAATCCAACTAATATTATGGGAGCAAGTAAAAGAATATGCGAGATGATCATTCAATCTGTAAATCCTGTGTCAAAAACTGATTTTGTTGCTGTAAGATTTGGAAATGTACTGGGAAGCAATGGCAGTGTTATACCACTATTTAAGAAACAGATTGAAGAAGGGGGACCAGTTACAGTAACCCATAAGGATGTTATAAGGTATTTTATGACAATTCCTGAAGCTGTAAGCTTGGTGATTCAAGCTGGTGCCATAGTTAAAGGTGGAGAGATATTTGTATTAGATATGGGAAAACCTGTAAAGATTTTGGATTTAGCTGAAGATTTAATTAGGTTATCAGGATTTGAACCTTATAAGGATATTCAAATAGAAATAATAGGATTAAGACCAGGAGAAAAATTATACGAAGAGCTATTTTTTGAGGAAGAAAATGTTACATCCACAATGCATGACAAGATATTTGTAGCAAAACCCACTTTTACAGATTACAAACTGCTAATGAAATCCTTAGAAGAAGCAAAAAGAATTATTAAGGAAGGTACAGATGAAGATCTTAAGGTTTACATACAATCTATAGTGCCTAATTATACAATACAAAGAACTCCATCTTATACCTGTCTTAATGCTACAATACCCAGGTACTATAAAGACTAGGAGACATAGGATACCAGATGATAATATAGAAGAGTTTATGATAATAGGGGGAAGGCTGATGGATAGGCGGATTTATCTAGCATCGCCACATATGAGTGATGAAGGTTATGAGTTGGAATATATCAAGGAAGCTTTTGATACTAATTGGATTGCACCATTGGGAGCCAATGTAGATAGCTTTGAAAAGGAATTTGCTGAAAAAATAGGGGCAAAACATGCTGCTGCTTTAGTAACCGGAACTGCTGCAATACACATGGCTTTGAAGGCAGCTGGTGTTGAGGAAGGTGATATAGTCTTATGTCAGGATCTTACCTTTGCAGCAACTGCTAATGCAATTATTTATCAAAATGCCATACCAGTGTTTGTAGACAGTGATTACGAAACCTGGAATATGAATCCTAAAGCCTTGGAAGAAGCCTTTGAAAAATATCCAAATGCCAAGGCTGTTTTAGTAGTTCACTTATATGGACTTTCAGCAGATATGGATAGGATTGTAGATATATGTAAGAGATACCAGGCTGTATTAATTGAAGATGCAGCAGAAGCCCTAGGGACCTATTATAAGGGAAGGCATGTGGGAACCATTGGTGATTATGGTGTATTTTCCTTTAATGGTAATAAAGTAATTACTACTTCTGGTGGAGGCATGCTTGTTTCAGATAATGAAGAGAGAATTGCAAAGGTAAGATTTTGGGCGAGCCAATCAAGGGAAAAGGCCAGGTATTATGAACACAGGGAGCTGGGATACAACTATAGAATGAGCAACATATTAGCTGGAATAGGCAGGGGGCAGCTAAAGGTCTTGGATAAAAGGTTAGCCAAGAAGAAATATATATTTGAATTCTACAAAAGAGAACTAGACCATCTTGAAGGAGTAAAGTTTATGCCAATTAATAAATGGAATGAACCAAATTACTGGCTAACTTGTATAAGGCTAAATGATTGTTATTCCGGGCATAGTAAAGGATCGGGGATTCTACCTGTTGATATTATAGAAGCATTAGAAAAAGAAAATATAGAATCGCGACCTCTCTGGAAACCAATGCATCTGCAACCCTTTTTCGCAGGATATGATTATATAGGTGAAAATGTCAGTGGAAATCTGTTTGAAAAAGGCCTTTGTTTACCAAGTGATACAAAGATGACGGATGAAGATTTGAGCAGGGTTTGCAGGACTATTAAGAGGTTGTGGTATAGTTGAAAAACGGAATATATAAAATGTACTTAAAAAGGCCAATGGATATCCTATTATCCTTAGTAACCTTAATAGTACTATGGCCTTTAATGTTGATAATTGCAGTATTAGTAAAAATCAAATTAGGTAGTCCAATAATATTTAAGCAGGAAAGAGTAGGATTAAATGAGAAAATATTTACCTTATATAAGTTCAGAACTATGACAGATGCTAGAGATGAAAAGGGGGAACTGTTGTCTGATAATGCCAGGCTTACTAAATTTGGCAAGATGCTTAGGTACACATCTTTAGATGAACTTCCCCAGCTGTTTAATATTTTGAAAGGGGATATGTCTATTATAGGACCCCGGCCATTACTAGTGGAGTATCTTCCTTTTTATAAGGAATATCATAAGCAGCGTCACAATGTAAGACCAGGCTTATCCGGCCTTGCTCAGGTTAATGGCAGAAATGCTATTACATGGGAGGATAGGTTTGATTTAGACGTTAAATATACCCATAACATTACCTTCCTTGAAGATCTGAAGATTATATTTTTGACATTAAAAAAAGTATTTAAAAAAGAAGGTATAGATTTTGATGGGCCTATATCTATGGAATATTTTGAAGGAAGTAAGGAAGAGTCATTTCCATTGTAAAATTATCTTCAGTAATAAATATAAAAGGATGAATAAGGATGAAGTATAGTGATATCTATTTTTTAGAAAAGTATGGAAGGTTGTATGAAGAAATTGAAAATGGCAAATTAGAAGTATTTGAATATAATTCAAATATTGGCTCAATAAGAAACATGTTTATTAAAAGGGATATTCCAATAATTATAGATAATGTTAAATATTATGACATAGTAACACCTTATGGATATGGCGGACCAATAATAGTGAAATGTTATGATGAATCAAAAAGAAAGGAATTGGTAAGAGGTTATCATAACCAGTTTAGGACCTATTGCTTAGAAAATAATATAGTTACAGAATTCATACGCTTTCATCCTATAAATAATAATGCAAGGGATTTTATGGATATATACCAGGTAGAATTTGTTAGAAAAACAGTAGGAACAAATATAAAAGACTATGATGATCCAATACAAAGTGAGTTTAAAAAGGGATGCAGAAAAGAAATTAGAAGGGCTCTTAATAGAGGGGTTAGATACAGAATAAAAAGAAGTCCTGACAACTTAGATGTATTTAAGGAACTATATTATAAGACAATGGATAGAAATAGGGCTAATGATTACTACTATTTTGATGATAAATATTTTGACAATATATTATTAAGTTTTAGGGATGAATTATTAATAACAGAATTAATATTTGATGATAAAGTAATAGCAAGTGAAATGTATTTTGTGTCAGATAGGCTTATACATGCACATCTATTAGGAAGTTTAGATGAATATTTACATTTATCAGCAGGTGTTTTGCTTGAATATGCAACAGTTCTTTGGGGAAAAGAAAATGGATATGATTATTTACACCATGGTGGGGGAAGGACAAATGATGAAAATGATCCCTTGTTTAAGTACAAAAAAAAGTTTGGCAAGAATACAGAATTTGATTTTTACATAGGAAAGAAAGTTTGGAATGAAGAGGTATACAAAAAATTGATTGAAGTAAGCAAGGTAGATCCAAATGTGGATTTCTTCCCTGCTTATAGGAGTAGATAGAAAAAAAGGCAGGTGTGCATAATTAAAGACATATTACTTATTGCCCATTTTTCACAAGTACCAGGGGAAAAAGGTAATTGCAGGTTTAATTATATTGCAGAGAGAATAGATAAAAGTAAGGCCAGTGTTGAATTAGTGACATCAAATTTTGCCCATGATACAAAATCCCATAGAAGCATTACTGATGTACAAAGAAGCAGTATTAACTATAAGCTTACTATGCTTTATGAACCTGGTTATTATAAGAATGTTTCACTTAGAAGATTTTATAGCCATTTTGTAATGGGAAACAGTTTAAAAAGGTATTTAAAGAAAAGAAAAAGACCAGATCTTATATATTGTTCAGTGCCTTCCCTTGATGTAGCTAAGGTTGCGGCTAAATATGCCAGTAAAAATAAGATACCCTTTGTTATTGATATTCAGGATTTATGGCCTGAAGCCTTTAGAATGGTTTTCAATATACCCATAATAAGTCACATTTTATTTTATCCCATGAAAATAAGGGCTGATTATATTTACAGGACGGCTGATGGAATAATAGCCGTTTCTCAAACCTATGTAGACAGGGCGTTAAAAAATAATAGTAAGTGTAAATTTGGATATAGTGTATACTTGGGAACTGATTTAGGTTACTTTGACCATATAGTACAAAATAATAAATTTAAAAATAAGCCTGAGGATGAAATATGGCTGGTATATATAGGCACTTTAGGGCATAGCTATGATTTAATTTCAGTAATCGATGCATTAATGATCATTAAAGACAAAGGAATTAACAATATCAAGTTTATTGTCATAGGAGATGGACCCATGAAGTCCAAATTTGAGAGGTATGCAAAGGAAAAAGGCATATATGCAGAATTTACCGGTAGCTTAAGCTATGAAAGAATGGTTGGCATTTTAGCTGTATGTGACATAGCAGTCAACCCTATCAGGAAGGGTTCAGCAGGTAGTATTATTAATAAAGTTGGAGATTATGCAGCTGCTGCTTTACCTGTAATAAATACCCAAGAATCCTCTGAATATCAAGAGCTGCTTGTGAAGTACAATGCAGGATTTAATTGCAGAAATGGAGATGCAGAAGATATTTCAGAAAAAATACTAACCCTGTATTTTGACAATGATCTGCGTAGGAAGATGGGAAAGAATAATAGATTGCTTGCAGAAGAGAAATTTAATAGGGCAAACACTTACTCAACCATAATAGATTTATTAAACAGTTAAGTTTAAATAAATTGATGTAGATAAGACAAGGAATGATTAAATAGTTGGGGAAGTTTAAAGAAAAATGCAAAATAAGGAAGGATCTATATGAAAATAAAATGGCCAGACAATAAAAAATTTGCTTTTACTATAGTAGATGATACGGAAAACTCCACCATTGAGAATGTAAAACCTATATATGATTTCTTGTACCAGCATGGACTTATAACAACAAAAACTGTATGGGTTTACCCATCCAGGGATTGTTTTACCGGCGGGTGCTTATTAGACAATGATTATTTGGAATTTATTGCTGATCTTAAGGCAAAGGGATATGAAATTGGGATACACAATGTAGGGGCAGGAGAATATACCAGGGAAGAAATAATAAAGGGCTTGGATTTGTTTAAGGAGAAACTTGGATTTTATCCCAGCATCCATATTAATCATTATAGCAATAAAGATAATATTTATTGGGGCCATGAAAGGTTTCAGCTTATTTTGCGTAGCTTGTTTAAAATAATATATGGAGAAAAAAGAAAGTTTTATGGCACCGATATAAATTCCAAATATTTTTGGGGGGACATATGTAAAAGCAAAATTAGATATATAAGAAATTATACATTTAATGATATAAACACCTTAAAAATTGATCCCTTGATGCCTTATATGGACAAAAATAAAGAAAAATACAGTAACTATTGGTTTAGTTCCTCTGATGGGCATACAGTGAAGGAATTCAATGCCCTGTTGAAAAGGGAGAATGTTGACAGATTGGAATATGAAGGTGGTGCATGCATAGTTTATACACATTTTGCCTACAACTTTGTTGATAGTAAAGGGAGAATTAATGAGGACTTTGCAGAGAAGATAAAATATCTTGCCAGCAAGGATGGATGGTTTGTACCAGCAGGAGTTTTGCTGGATTATTTACTATCCTTTAAGGGAAATCATTATGTTTCAAAATCATATTTAACAGCATTAGATTTTAAATGGTTATTGGATAGGATAATTAAAAGAATCAGGTTTAATAAATAAGAAGGTGATCGTATTTTAATACCAGAAATAAGCAATAGAAAACCTAAATTGGGAAGGGTTTTATTTGCCTGTATACTATTTAGTTTATTCCCTATTGTATTTGCACATACCATATCACCTGATTTTGCTTCAAGTATGATGTATCAGGTCTTAGTTGGAATTATGTTTATACTGCAATCAGTTATTGTCTTGAAATATTTTTTAACATCTGAAACAAAAACCATTAAGATAATATTTTTAATATACGCATTGATACTAACAATTTCCCAGTTGATTACACTGCTGTTATCTTCATTGACAATAGGAATTAATTATTTAGATATAATTAATGCTTTTGCACGTTTTATAAGTGTTTTTATATTCCTATGCATTCCATCAAAAATGACTATCTCTAAAGATGACTTTAGAAGATTTATGCTATTAATAACAATTTTAGGATTAGTAGCCAGTTTATATAACTTAGTTACAAACTTTAGGGAAGCCTTAAATATATTAAATATAAACAATGCATATGAAGTAAGTTTTACCTCATTTTACCTAAATAGAAATAGTTTCGCCCAATTACTTTTATTTTCAATTATTGCTAATTCATTTTTAAACAGTGAAACAAAAAGAAAATACAGGCTGCTTTTTTACCTTCTTTATTTCATTAATATATTTTTGACCTTATCAAGAACTGTTTTGGCTTCTGTAATTATATTTTTAGTAGTGTCATCTGTAATTTACAAAAGAAATATAATAAAGGGCAGTATTATTATTTTGATTGCTATAATTATTCTAGCTTTATTGATTCAAACTAAACCAGATATAAAAAGGTTTATTATTGATATGGTTGTAAGAAAGGAAACCGGCACAAGCGGGAGAACTGATCTCTGGTCTGTGGGGATTCGGATATTGGATGATTCAAACTGGTTTTTTGGTGTAGGTTACATTAGTAGTATAGATATTATTAATGATATGGGCTTTAGTTCCCATGAGTTCCATAGTTTTTATATAGAAACTTTAGTAGGCGGAGGCATAATAGATCTCTTATTACATTTAATTATCCTCATATTCATTAGCGCTAGAATAAAAGTTATATATAAAAATGATAGAAAAATAGGTGCCCTATATTTTTCAGCATATATTTCTCTACTGGTGTATGCTATGTTTGAAAGTGCTTCTATTTTTTCAATGGGATATGTGGGGACCTTATTTACTATTTTCATTGTAACCATACCGCTTTTGTATTCTAATAATTTTTTATCAGAGCCAACTGCAACGTAATAAAATGTAAGGGTACTCTGTTTATTTTTTGATGGCTGTTAGTGGACAAGAATCTTTAAATAAATAAATTTTTAAAAGTTAAGGATTATGTAAATTTTTCAAAAATTAGAAAAAAATGAATTTACGAAAACGATTACCATGTTTAAAAAACAGGCTTTGCCCATTTTTGTCCTCCTTAATGGTGACTTGCTTAAATACTATATATTCAGATATAATATAAAAGTCGAATTATATAGAAAAGGAGGATATTATGGCAGAAAAAGGAATACAGCACAGAAATCAAGATGTAGGAGGATTTTTAAAAACTGTTGAAAGATTAGGTAATGCATTACCCCACCCGGCAATGATCTTTGTAATTTTGAGTCTAGCTATTGTTTTAATATCTGCAGTAGTTGCTAAGGTTGGGGAACCGGTTACCTATTTTGATGCAAGGGCTGGAGAAACAGTTACAGTTGAAGCTGTATCTTTGTTGAATGCTGAGGGACTAAGATACATGTTCAACAGCGCAGTAAAGAACTTTACAGGCTTTGCACCCTTAGGTACTGTACTTGTAGCCATGCTGGGGGTAGGAGTTGCTGAGTGGACAGGACTGATTAATACATCCTTAAGAAGGCTATTAACAGCCGTGCCACCTAGATTGTTAACTGCAATTATAGTATTTACAGGGGTTATGTCCAATATAGCTTCAGATGCTGGTTATGTAGTTGTTATACCACTGGGAGCTTTGCTATTTGCCAGTGTAGGACGTCATCCAATTGCTGGACTTGCAGCAGCCTTTGCAGGAGTATCTGGTGGATTCTCAGCAAACCTTATATTTGGTACTACAGATGCTTTACTTGCAGGAATTACAAACGAAGCCTTAAGAGGTGTAGGTATTGACTATGAAGTCTTAACAACTGGAAACTGGTATTTCTTAGTTGTGTCTACATTCGTACTAGTAATTTTAGGTACATTAATAACAGAAAAGGTAGTAGAAAAGAACCTTGGACCATACAATGGCAAATTTAAAGTTAATGATGAAAAGATTTCAGATATTGAAAATAAAGGGCTAAGAAATGCAGGCTTAGCACTTTTAGCATATATTGTTGTTATGGCCTTGTTAATGGCTTTACCAAATGCTCCACTTAAATCACCTAACGCAGAAGGAGAACTAACACTAAATGAATTCTTAAGTAATGGACTTATACCAGCAATAGCATTATTATTCTTGATACCAGGACTTGCTTACGGTAAAACTACTGGAAAGATTAAGGATAGCAACGATTTTGTGGCAAGTATGACTGAGGCAATGAAGAGTATGGGTTCATATTTAGTATTAGCCTTCTTTGCAGCTCAGTTTATTAGTTACTTTAGCTATACAAATATTGGAACTATTATATCTGTTAAGGGAGCAAAATTCTTAGAAAGTGTAGGATTTACAGGATTACCTTTAGTACTGGTATTTATCCTAATTACCGCATTCCTAAACCTATTTATGGCTTCAGCATCAGCAAAATGGGCTATTATGGCACCAGTATTTGTTCCTATGATGTTCCAGTTGGGCTTAAGTCCAGAATTAGTCCAAGTTGCATATAGGATTGGAGACTCTTCAACAAATATTATAACTCCATTAATGAGTTACTTTGCCATGATAGTTGTATTTGCCCAAAGATATGATGAAAAAGCAGGGCTTGGTACATTGATATCAACAATGATACCATATTCAATAACCTTCTTAATATTCTGGTCTGCATTACTGGCAGCATGGTTCCTATTTGGTTTACCATTAGGACCAGAAGGAGCTCTATTATTTGTATAGTATAGTGTATAATATAATATGAAAATATAAAATATGAGGCCTTGGTGCCTCATATTTTATAATACTAGGAGGTGTACTTATGATAAATGAAAAAAGGCTATTAGACAGATTTTTGAAATATGTACAAATTGATAGCCCTACAAAGTTTGAAAGGGAATTTGCAGAGTACTTAATGAAAGAAATGGAAGAAATGGGCTTAGAAGTATATATGGATGATGCCGGAGAAAAGGTAGGGAGCAATTCAGGTAATGTAATAGGGAAATTAAAGGGAAACACTAATGGAGAAACAATTTTATTTAGTGCCCATATGGATACTGTATCTCCAGGTAAAGGCATAAAGCCTGTAATTAAAGATGGGGTTATCTACAGTGATGGTACTACAGTTTTAGGCGGAGATGATAAGGCAGGGATAGCTGCTATTTTAGAAGCTGTTGAAACCGTAATAGAACAGGATATACCCCATGGAGATATAGAAATAGTATTTTCCATATATGAAGAGGGAGGCTTGTTTGGAGCCAAAAATTTAGACTATAGCAAATTAAAAGCAAAAAGGGGATTTGTATTCGATAGTAGTGGAAAGCCAGGACAAATAATTATTCAAGGACCAGCACAAAATAAAATAAGTGCTAAATTTATTGGAAAAGAAGCCCATGCAGGAGTAGCACCTGAGAAAGGAATAAGTGCTATACAAATGGCAGCTGCAGCCATAAGCAATATGAAACTATTGAGAATAGATGATGAAACTACAGCAAATATAGGGATTATTTCTGGCGGTCAGGCTACCAATATAGTGACTAAGGAGGTTAATATAGAAGGAGAAGCCAGAAGCTTATCAAATGAAAAGTTAAAGGAACAAACAGAACATATGGTAAAATGTTGTGAGGATGCTGCAAATAAATTTGGTGGTTCTGTTGAAATTGATCTTGAAAACTCCTATGGAGCATTTAAAATAGATGAAGATTCTGTAATAGTGCAAAAAGTAAAGGAAGCATGTGCAAATATTGGATTAGAGCCCCGTACAAGTGCTTCAGGTGGAGGTAGTGATACAAATATATTAAATGCCAATGGTATAGAGGCTGTAAATCTAGGAATAGGAGAAAGACAACCTCATACCCTGGAGGAGCATTTGCATATTAAGGATCTGGAAAATGCAGCAAGACTTGCATTAGAATTGATAAAAGTACATGCATAAAATACATAAAACAATTCTCAAAGTTTTTCCTTTGAGAATTGTTTTTTAGTTGTCATCTATGGTATATAAGATATAAAATACACTATAATTATTATTAATAAAGATATGGTTAAATTATAAAAAGATATGAAGAAAACCCTGAAAGGAGATGTATATATGAAAAAAGTAATTGTTTTCGGTAGTAAACACTGACCAACTTGTGAGCCAGCGAAAGAGTATCTTTCAGAGAACAATATTGAATTTATTTATCTGGATATTACAGAAAATATGATAAATCTTAAGAAGTTTTTAAAATACAGGGATACAAGGCCGGAATTTGATAAAATTAAAGAAGCTGGAATGGTTGGCCTGCCTTGTATAGTCATAAATAATGGAGAAAAAATTATATTTGATGTAAAGGAAATAGAGGGCATAAATAGCTAGTGCTGAAAAAAGTATGATTTTGCAATTTTAATGTATTTAAACTTTGAATTGGCATCAGGCTAAGGAGTGCTTGATGCTTTTTTTAATTGTTTTGTAAACGAATTTTTACTATTTGTTTATAAAACTAATATAAAATAAAAAAGGGATGATACTATATCATAGATATATTGAAAGGAAGGGATAGTATGTATAGAAATAGATTGTTAGCCATTGCTTTAATACTAGTTCTTTTAATATCCTTGACAGCCTGTGCTACTGAAGAGACTCCTCCTTTAGAAGAACAAAAAGTTAAGGCAAAAGATGAGGAAATTGCTCAACTTCAAGAAGAAAACAAAAAGCTTAAAGATAGAATTAATGAACTTGAAAAAGAAAACAAAAGCCTTCTTTCAAGAAGCATAGATGTAATAGAGCTTATAAAAGAAAAGGACATGAAAGGCTTGTCTGAATTTGTTCATCCAACTAAAGGTCTCAGATTTAGTCCCTATGCTTATGTAGATGTGGAGAAGGATCAGGTATTTACTAAGGAAGAAGTAGCAAAATTAGGAGAGGATACTAAAACTTATACTTGGGGGAATTATGATGGTTCCGGTGAGCCCATAGATTTAAACTTTAACGATTATTACGATAGATTTATATATGATGAGGATTTTGCCAATCCCCACATAATTGGCAACAATACAATAATAGGGGAAGGAAATACTATAAACAATATAAGTGAAGTATATTCAGAAGGCCATTTCATTGAATTGCATTTTACCGGGATTGAACAGCAGTATGAAGGTATGGACTGGAGAAGTCTAATACTGGTTTTTGAACAATATGAAGGGCAATGGTATCTGGTGGGTATAGTTCATAATGAATGGACTATTTAATAAACAAGGTTAATTTTAATAAAGACATACTGTGGAGTCTTATTTCCATAGTATGTCTTTTTATACAAATAAGGATATGGCACTGTATACCAGTAGCAAGGCCATTATAGTATTTATTATTTTATTGTTTTTGCTAATAAACTTTTGAAATACCGATCCAAATAAGGACCAGCATAGGGTGGATATAAGGGCAACAAATGGTATGGCTATGCAAAATAGGATAATTATGAATATAGATTCATAATAAGGAATTATAAAGTTTGAAATAGTAGTTATACAAAATAGTATAACTTTAATATTTACAAATTGTAGTAGCAATCCTGAAATAAAAGTGTTTGTAGCCTTTTTATATTCATTACTTGTATCAGCTTTACTCTTATATATTTTCCATGCAAGGTAAAGTATATAAGCTGCACCTATAATAGTCATTATAGGTTTAATGGAGGGGATAATTCTATATAAGGATATGCTGAATATACTGGATAGGGCCATTATGATAATAAAACCAGCAAATACTCCAAAATTAAAAGGAAGACTTTTTCTAAATCCGTATCTTGTTGCATTTGACATTGACATAATGGTATTTGGGCCAGGAGTAAAAGTTGTAATGAGAACATAGGAAAAAAAGGCAGCTAAGTTGGGCATAGTACAACCTCCAGATTTGCTTACAAAATTTTCTAACTATTATCTTAATAATATTGTTTAGCTGTTTAATTGTCAATAATAAACTTCATTTATATACATTGACATTTTGACTTCAATATGCTATTCTTATGACAAATATAGAGAACCTTTAAGCTGAACCTGTGAGTTCAGAAAGGAAAGCGTAAGGTGCAATTTATGCCTTCCTTTCGAGGAAGGCTTTTTTTACGCTACCCTTTAACTTAGTCCTGAGAGACAAGAAGGAGGTAAAAAATATGAAGCATTTAATTGACCCTATGGATTTTTCTGTAGAAGAATTGGAGGATTTGTTTGAACTGGCAGATGAAATAATAGATAGGGAAGATGATTTTAGCCAAGTTTGTAAAAACAAAATATTAGCAACCTTGTTTTATGAACCAAGCACAAGAACAAGACTTAGTTTTGAAGCTGCAATGATTAGACTAGGAGGGCAGGTCATTGGTTTTTCCAGTTCAACTTCCAGTTCAGTAATGAAGGGGGAAAGTATCCCCGACACTGTTCGTACTGTTGGCTCCTATGCAGATATTATAGCTATGAGGCATCCAAAGGAAGGAGCTCCTAAATATGCATCTAAATATTCACCAGTTCCTCTCATAAATGCTGGTGATGGTGGACATCAGCATCCAACCCAAACCTTAACAGATCTATTTACAATAAGAAAATTAAAGGGTAAATTTTCTAATCTTACCATAGGCCTATGTGGAGATCTAAAATTTGGCCGCACAGTCCATTCTCTTATAAAAGCGCTTTCAAGGTATGAAAATATTAAATTCATATTAATCTCTCCTAAAGAATTACAAATACCCCAATATATTAAAATGGAAATACTTAATTATAAAAATATACCTTTTGTTGAAGTGGAAAAGTTAGAAGATGCAATCCATGAACTTGATATACTCTATATGACCAGGGTGCAAAGAGAGAGATTTTTTAATGAAGAAGACTATATACGCCTAAAAGACAGCTATATTTTAAATAAGGATAAATTAAAGTTGGCAAAAGATGATTTGGCTGTTCTTCATCCACTGCCCAGGGTAAATGAAATAAGTTATGATGTAGACGATGATCCAAGGGCCTGTTATTTCAAACAGGTAAAATACGGAATGTATGTTAGGATGGCCCTTATTATTAGGCTCTTGGAGGTGATGTAGTTGCTATATATAGATAGTATTCAAAGAGGGATAGTAATAGACCATATAAAGGCTGGTTATGGTTTAAGCATATTTAAATACCTTAAATTAGATGAGGCAGATTATACTGTAGCTTTAATAATGAATGCACCAAGTAAAAAGTATGGGAAAAAAGATTTAATCAAAATAGAAAATACTATTGATATGGACCTAACCATTCTAGGTTTAATAGACCCAAATATAACAATAAATATTATAGATGATGAAAAAATAGTTAAAAAAATAAAATTGTCCTTACCTAAAAAAGTTGAAGGTCTAATTAAGTGTAAAAATCCTAGATGTGTTACTTCCGAGGAGAGGGATATAGAGCACAGGTTTGTCCTAATAGATGAAGACAAAGGTATATATAAGTGTGAATACTGTGAGCAAATTTATACCTGGGAGGAATAATATGGATTTGTTGATAAAAAATTGTAGAATCGTAGATGAGACCAAGGACATGCAGGGAGACATATATATTAAAGATGGTAAAATAGCCCACTATGGTGAAAATATAAATGTAGAATGTAATACCATAGATGGGACAGGTCTACTAGCCATGCCTTCCTTTATAGACATGCATGCCCATTTTAGGGATCCAGGCTATACCTACAAGGAAGATTTGTACACAGGTAGTAAGGCAGCACTAAAGGGAGGATATACTTTTGTAAACCTAATGGCAAATACCAATCCTGTATGTAGCAATATGGATATTGTAGAATATGTACTTAACAAAAGTAAAGAATTGGACCTAATAGATATTCACCAAACAGTTTCAATAACCAAGGATTTTGATGGCAAGACCCTTGACCATTTAGATCAGATTGATAATAGGGTTAAATTTATATCTGATGATGGAATGGGGGTCCAATCAAATCTTACTATGTATAAGGCCATGCTTAAGGCAAGGGAAAAAGGCTTAATCATTATTGCCCATGAGGAAGATGAGGAGATAGTAGCAATTGATACCAGATTATCAGAAAATGTAATGACCTTAAGGGATATATATCTTTCCAGCCTTACAGGTGGAAGGTTACATTTAGCCCATGTTAGTACCAAGGAGTCCATAGAAGCCATTAGAAGGGGAAAAAAAGAAGGCATTAAAATTAGCTGTGAAGTTACTCCCCATCATGTAGCCCTGTATTCCAATGACTATAGGGTGAACCCTCCAATTAGGGAAAAGGAGGATGTTGAAGCCCTTATAGAAGGAATAATGGATGGAACTGTAGATGCAATAGCAACAGACCATGCACCCCATTCATTAGATGACAAGAAAAGGGGAGCACCAGGTATATCAGGATTGGAGACTGCTTTTTCCATATGTTATACCAGCCTGGTTAGAACAAATATTATTTCATTAAACAGATTGTCCCAGCTAATGTCAGCAACCCCTGGAAAATTAATGGGAATAAATAAGGGGAAAATAAAGGAAGGCTATGATGGAGACATAGTATTAGTTGATTTAGATAAAAAGCTTATTGTAAGAGGAGAAGAATTTGTTTCAAAAGGTAAAAATACACCCTTTGAAGGTATGGAATTTTACGGCAAGGTAATGGCTACCTTTAGGAAAGGTGAACTTAAGTATAATGGGGGGATAAAGGTTGATAATAGATAGGCTTTATAATGAGGTGGAAAAAAAGGGAAATGTATGTGTAGGCTTGGATGCCCACTTAGATTATGTACCAGAAAAGATAAAGGAGAAATATAAGGATATAGATGAGATACTGTTCCAGTTTAATAAAAGAATTATAGATGAAACTTTAGATATTGTTCCTATATATAAGCTACAAATAGCCTTTTATGAGGCTCATGGCATAAAAGGACTTATGGCATATAAAAGGACCTTAGAATATATTAAATCTAACAAGTCCCTGTCCATAGGGGATATTAAAAGAGGAGATATTTCTTCTACGGCCCAAATGTATGGCAAGGCCCATTTTGAAGGGGATTTTGAGGCAGATTTTATAACTATTAATCCCTATATGGGTTTTGACAGTATAACCCCTTACTTAAAATATATAGAACAGGGTAATAAGGGTATATTCGTATTAGTTAGAACTTCAAATCCAGGTGCTAAAGATATACAGTACCTTAGGGTTGGTTCAGAAGGAGACAGACTATATTATCATGTAGGGGATGGATTAAATGAAATAGCATTAAAACACCTGGGAACTTGTGGATATAGTCCAGTTGGTATGGTAGTAGGTGGAACCCACACAGATGAAGGCAGGGAAATAAGAGAAAGGTATAAAAATATATTCTTTCTTATTCCCGGTTATGGACATCAGGGTGCTAGAGGCAGGGATGTGGCCTTATATTTAAATAATGGAAATGGGGGAGTAGTAAATTCCTCCAGAGGAATTATAACTGCCTATAAAAAATATGAAGATGGTGCTAACAATTTTGAAAAATATGCAAGGAAGGCAGTACTGGATATGAAGGAGGACATAGAAAGTGAAAGCAGGGTATAGAAAGGCTATAGTAAATACTAATGCGGAAATAGCATCCAATATTTTTGAAATAAAGCTATCCTATCCTAAGGATGAGAACTTTCAAGGACAACCAGGACAGTTTTATATGCTGAAAGCCTGGGAAGCTTTGGATCCATTTTTACCTAGACCATTGAGTATATCAAATATAGTAGGTGATACTATAACCTTCCTATATGAGGTAAAGGGTAGAGGTACCCAATTTATATCAAAATTGCATCCAGGACATACTTTGGAACTACTTGGCCCTTTGGGAAATGGATTTGATTTAAATATAGAAGGGAATATTGCCATTATATCTGGTGGTATAGGTATAGCACCTATGATTTATCTGATGAAATCATTGAATAAGAAGGTAGATTTTTATTGTGGATTTAGGGATGAAGCTTATTATATAGATGAAATAAAGGGCTATGTTGATAGTGTATTTGTATCAACGGAAAATGGATCCTTAGGCCACAAAGGATTTATTACAGACATATTTACACCTGAAAAATATGATGTAATTTTTACCTGTGGTCCCTTGGCAATGATGGAGAAGGTATGGAGTATGTGCAAGGGCAAGAAAGTATACATGTCTATGGAAAACAGGATGGCTTGTGGAATAGGTGCCTGTTTAGGCTGTACCATAAAAACCAGATATGGGATAAAAAGGGTTTGTAAGGAAGGACCGGTTTTCTCAGGAGAGGAGGTCTTTTTTTATGATTGAGACAAAGGTTAATATTTGTGAGGTGGAATTTAAAAATCCTGTAATTGCAGCATCCGGCACCTTTGGGTTTGGGAGGGAGTACTCTGAATATTTTCCCTTGTCAAGGCTGGGGGGAATAAGCACTAAAGGTTTAACACTGGAAAAAAGAGAAGGAAATGAAGGTATTAGGATATATGAAACTACTGGAGGTCTTTTAAATAGCATTGGGTTACAGAATCCAGGCATTGAAGGTTTTATAAGGGAGGAGCTTCCTTTTCTTGAAAAGCAGGATACAGTAATTATAGCCAATGTAGGTGGCTCTACTATAGAGGATTATGTTAAAGCTGTTGAGAAGCTAAATGAAACCAGTATTGATATGATAGAGTTAAATATATCCTGTCCTAATGTGAAGGAAGGAGGCATGGCCTTTGGCATAAAAGCAGAAACTGCCTTTGAGGTTGTTTCTCAGGTGAGGAAGGCTTGTAAAAAACCTCTAATTGTGAAACTGTCTCCAAATGCAGAAAATATAGTAAACATGGCTAAAAGTTGTGTAATGGCAGGAGCAGATGCTCTAAGCCTTGTAAATACCTTTAGTGCAATGGCTATAGATATAAAATCCAGAAAGCCTGTATTTGATAATATAATAGCAGGGCTATCCGGTCCTTGCATTAAACCAATAGCCTTAAGGATGGTATATGAGGTTTCAAGGGCTGTTGATGTACCTATTGTAGGCATTGGGGGAATAACAAATTATAAGGATGCCATAGAATTTATAATGGCAGGGGCATGGGCTATACAGGTGGGAAGTGGAAATTTTATTAATCCCAATATAAGTATAGAAATAATAGAAGGAATAGAAAAGTTCATGTTAGATGAAGGTATAAAAAATTTAGAAGAGATAAGGGGGATTATATAGATGTTGATGGAAATGTTAAGAGAAACTGGAGCTTTATTGGAAGGCCATTTTTTATTGTCTTCAGGGAAGCACAGCGATGTATATATTCAATGTGCCAAGCTTTTAATGTATCCAGATAAGGCAGAGAAGGCTATTGGTTTAATTGTAGAAAAGATAAAGGATATAGATTTTGATATAGTAGTAGGTCCAGCTATGGGAGGAATTATTGTTAGCTATGAACTTGGTAGACAGACAGGAAAACCCAGTATTTTTGTGGAGAGAGAAAATGGCACAATGAAGTTAAGACGAGGATTTACCATAGAAAAAGGGCAAAGGGTTTTAATAGCCGAGGATGTTATAACTACAGGCAAATCCTCCTATGAGGCTATAGAAGTAGTAGAAGAACAGGGGGGTGTAGTTGTAGGTATAGGTTGCTTAATAGACAGGGGTAAAGGAGATTATAAATATCCTGTTTTTAGTGCTTTAAAAATAGAGGCAAATACCTATGAGCCAGAAAACTGCCCACTATGTAAAGAGAACAAGCCCTTGATTAAACCTGGCAGTAGAAAGATGGCCTTATAAATATGACAATATGGATTTCATCTTAATTCATTTATAGTATTTATCCATTTACATAAAATATGTTATATTATTGTAGTAATCATAAATATAAGGGGATGGTCTAGTGATAAAAGACAAACTTAAGAGGGATATAGATTTTATAATTGAACTGGATAAGATGAAATCCATACTGAGACAAAATAGCCTTATAGATGGATCCAGGAAGGAAAATGATGCTGAGCATTCTTGGCATATAGCTGTAATGGCAATGGTTTTACATGAATATTCAAACCTACCTATAGATTTATGTAAAGTTATAAAAATGCTGCTTATACATGATTTAGTTGAAATATATGCTGGAGATACATTTTGCTATGATGAGGAAGGTAATGAAACTAAAGAGGAAAGAGAGCTGAAAGCAGCAGACAAATTATTTAATATGCTGGATGAGGATAAAGGAAAAGAGTTGAGAAGTCTATGGGCTGAATTTGAAGAAAGAAAAACTAATGAAGCTATATTTGCAGCAGCCATGGATAGACTTCAGCCCCTTTTTAGCAATTATTATAATGAAGGTGGTACATGGAAAAAATTTAATGTTAATAAAGAAGCTGTATATAAGAGAATTGAGCCAATAAAAGAAGCCTCAGATGAGATATGGAAGTTAGTTACAAATATGATAGAGGATGCAATAAGGAAGGGATATATAGCTAATTAATAGGACAAGGGGACGGTTCTTTATCATGAAAATGGCATATAGGTAAAGAAAAGGCTGGATTTTAAAGAACCCTTCTTTACCTATATGCCTTATCTATCTTAATTAGAATGCAGGTACTACTCCACCTTCGTAGTTTTCTTCAATAAATTGTTTTACTTCATCACTTTGCAGAGCTTCCATCAATTTCTTAAACTTTTCTTCATTTTCTTCTCCTGCTCTTACTGCAACTATATTAGCATAAGGTGATTCCTTTCCTTCCAATAAAATTGCATCCTTTGTAGGAACCAAACCTGCTTCTAAAGCATAATTTCCATTTATGATTGCACCATCAACTTCATCAAGAACCCTTGGAAGTTGTGCAGCTTCTAAAGGTCTAAAAGTCAGGTTTTTTGGATTTTCTATTATATCATTTTCTGTGGCTAATATGCCTGCTTTTTCATCTAATTTTATTATGCCTGCTTCTTGAAGAAGCAGTAGAGCCCTTCCACCATTGGTTCCATCATTTGGAATAGCAATTTCTGCACCATCTTCAAGTTGGTCAATTGAATCATATTTTGATGAATATAGTCCCATTGGTTCTACATGAACCCCTCCAATAGAAACTAAGTTTGTGCCATTTTCTTCGTTAAAATTGTTTAGATATGGCTCATGTTGGAAGAAGTTGGCATCTAAATCTCCATCTTCTAAAGCAGTATTTGGAGTTACATAATCAGTAAAGGTTATTATTTCAAGACTTATACCCTCTTCTTCTAAATTATCCTTAATTAATTCTACTATCTTTCCATGGGGCTCTGGAGATACACCTATTCTAATTACATTATCATCTGAACTATCTTGGCTACAAGCTGCAAATGTTAAAGCTAAAATAGCAACTAATGATATTAGCAATAATTTTTTCATCATAAATCCTCCTTATATTTTTATTTTTTGTTAAGTTTTGTAGATAATCTATTTCCTACAAATTGGATGCCTTGAACTAGTATAATGATTACTATAACAGCTACAACCATTACATCAGTTTGAAACCTGTAAAGCCCATATCTAATTGCCACATCACCTAAGCCACCGCCACCTATGGCACCAGCCATGGCAGAATATCCAATTATATTAATAATTGTGGTAGTTACATCTAATACAAGTGAAGGCAATGATTCAGGAATAAGTACCTTAAATATGATTTCAGGTACGCTACAACCCATAGCTAGGCTGGATTCAATTATTCCTTTATCTATTTCCTTTAAAGAGCTTTCAATTACTCTGGCTACAAAGGGTGCGGCTGCTATAGATAATGGAACAATAGTAGCTGTTGTACCTATGGTTTTCCCAATAATTAATTTTGACAAGGGAAACAAAAGAATCATAAGTATAATAAAAGGAAAGGAACGCAATGCATTAATAATGCCGTTAAGTATCTTATTAAGCTGTTTCTTTTCCCATATGCCATTTTTTTCTGTAATAACCAAAAGTATCCCCATAGGAAAACCTAATAGCAAGGAAAAAAGTGTAGAAAAAAATACCATATATATTGTTTGTAAAAGTGCAGGAATAATTAAATCAGCCATCTACATCACCTCCACATTTACATTATTGCTGATTAAATAGTTAATTGCTTTGTTTATTTCTTCATCTTCTCCCTGTATTTCAAGAATCAGATGTCCTACACTAGTTTTTATCAACCTGTTAATATCACCAGATAATATATTCACTTCAATATCAAAATTCTTTACCATCCTGGATACAATAGGTTTTTTGGCATTTTCTCCAGTATAGCCAAGCCTTACTATTGTTGCGGAAGATTCATTAGGTTCTATAATTTCCTCTGTAATATCAGATTTAATTCTACTTATAAATTCATGAGCAGTTTTGGTCCTTGGATTTTTAAATAGTTCTTCCACAGTATTTATTTCAATTATTTCTCCATTTTCTATTATCGCAACCCTGTCGCATATATCTTTTATAACTTCCATTTGATGGGTTATCAGTACAATGGTAAGGCCAAATTCATCCCTTGTCCTTCTTAAAAGATCTAATATGGATTTTGTAGTTTTTGGGTCTAAGGCTGAAGTACCCTCATCACTTAGAAGTATTTTTGGATTGTTTGCCAAAGCTCTTGCAATTGCAACCCTCTGTTTTTGACCTCCGCTTAATTGGGAAGGGTAGGCATATTTTTTATCCTCTAGACCTACATATTCCAGAAGGGTGTCGACCCTTTTTTCAATTTCATCTTTAGATAAGCCTTCTAATTCCAAGGGAAAGGCTATATTTTTGTATACAGTTTTTTGTGAGAAAAGATTAAAATGTTGAAAAATCATACCTATATTTTTTCTTAAATTTCTTAAATTTTCTTTATCATAGACTGTAATATCTTCGCCTTGTATATAAATTTTTCCTTGGGTTGGTTCTTCAAGTCTATTTATACATCTTATTAAAGTGGATTTACCAGCGCCGCTTAACCCGATTATGCCAAATATTTCACCTTCGTTTATTTCTAAATTTACATTTTTTAAGGCTTCTATATTATTGTTGTTTTCATCGTAAAAAGTTTTGGATAAATTTTCAATTCTAATCAAAATTTATTCCCCCTTCTAACTAAAGAAAAAACCTCTATGCACATAGAGGTTAAATAAAAAAACCTCTCATAAGAAAGAGGTTATGCTCTTCCTTATCTCTCGACATCAAAGATGTCGCTGGAATTGGCACCTTGTAGTGCAAAACTACAGGTTGCCGGGTTTCATTGGGCCAGTCCCTCCACCACTCTTGATAAGTGCATGTTATCAAGTTTTTGTATTTTAGATTATATTCTAATACTAAGATTATATTTTGTCAACTATTTTTATTACAAAACTTATTTGATTTTTTCTAACCTGTTTTCTATAATATTTTGAACTTCTTGTGGAGTAAGACCTTTTGCTTCTATAATTGGAACAGGTGGATTGTTATAGTCTGTTTCCCTTTCACTAAAAACATCTAGTCCTGATACAACAATTGCTCTATATTCATCAGATGTTATATTTTTAAGATTAAAATTTCTATTTAAAGTGTAAACATCATATCCAGCATTTTTTAAATGCTCTATAAAGGGTGTTAAAGTATTTTCAACTACCACTTTGTTTTTCACAAAATCACCTCCTTGTACAATTAATATTGAATAAATCAGTGAATGAATTCACTGCTT
>ERZ773359.1739-NODE-1739-length-29354-cov-12.288133_pt1 | contig 29354 bp, 22 predicted proteins | sample MGYA00374955_ERZ773359 | MGnify/ENA primary metagenome ERZ773359 (study PRJEB29098, sample SAMN04486028) | biogas fermenter metagenome | study: EMG produced TPA metagenomics assembly of the Biogas fermentation microbial communities from Germany - Plant 4 DNA1...
GTTCGAATCCAACCTGAGGAGCCATTTTATTTTTGGGCATTTCATTTCAATGTTTTACAAGTTAGTAACAAATCCATGCTAAAATATTAAAAGTATAAATTCTGCAAATCTTTTAGGGGGATTCGCATTGGCATATATATTTATAAATGAAAGCCAGGCTTCTTACCAGCCTGGCTCTTTGCTAATGTTTTTTAAACAGTATATATTAGTCTATATTATTTGTGAATTTCTGCCAGCGCTCTTCAAGCTTGTCATCCGACAGCGTTTCCATAATATAATCGGCAAATTGAGCGCTTGTGGCTCCGGTACTTCTTCCCGTGATGACCAGTTTCTTTTCGAAAGTCCCGCATATATCCAAAGCCATGTCCAGTTTCCGTGCCTCGGTGGTGTAACCTATATGCTCCAGAAGCATGCTTGCTGCCCGTATAATGCTGCTGGGATCCGCGTATTGAGCCCGTCCCTCGTCCACCATGCGGGGTGCTGAACCGTGTATGGCTTCAAACATGGCATAGCGTTTGCCGATATTCGCACTTCCGGCGGTACCCACTCCGCCCTGCATTTCGGCAGCTTCGTCGGTTAGTATATCTCCATACAGATTGGGGAGTACCATCACCTTAAATTCGGATCTGCGCTTTGGATCCAGGAGTTTGGCTGTCATGATGTCTATGTACCAGTCATCCCATTCCACATCCGGATACTCCCCGGCTATTTCTCTGGCTATTTCCAGGAATTTGCCGTCGGTGGTTTTGACCACATTTGCTTTGGTCACTACCGTCACTTTGTTGGCACCGCTCTTACGGGCATAATCAAATGCGGCCTTGATTATTCTGTATGAGCCTTCATAGGTAGTGACGGTAAAGTCGATGGCCAGATCTTCATTGACATGGATACCCTTGTTACCCAGTGCATAAGCTCCTTCAGTATTCTCCCGGAAGAAGGTCCAGCTGATGTTCTCCTGAGGAATTTTAACCGGACGTACATTGGCAAAGAGATCCAATTCCTTTCTCATAGCTACATTTGCGCTTTCTATGTTAGGCCATGGGTCACCTGCCCGTGGTGTGGTTGTAGGCCCTTTGAGTATCACATGACACTGTTTTAGCTCCTCCAGCACATCATCGGGTATGGCTTTTTTGTGTTTTACCCGGTTTTCAATGGTCAGACCATCAATAACCTTAAACTCAACCCTGTTTTTCTTTACTTCTTCCTGCAGAAGGAACTCCAGTATTCTCTGAGCCTGAGCCGTGATGTAGGGGCCAATACCGTCTCCCCCTACAATACCTATAATAATTTTGTCCAGTTTATTATAGTCAATAAAATCCTCCTGGCTTTTCATCATTTCTATTCTTTGCAACTGTTCTTCTATAAGTTTGCCGAAATGTTCCTTTGCTCTTTCGATCATTTTTTCTCTGTCCATTTTTTTACCTCCCGTATATATAATTGTACAAGCCTTGTCCGGCATCACTCAGCACTTCATAGTAGTGTGACACTGTAGTTTACCGCAGTGGTAAAGGCTGTAGTTTCACTAATATTTGCGCATATAAATCGCTCTATATACGTTTATATATGCTTATATACGCATGTACTTGACAAGACACGTCTATACATGTACTAAGTTTAATAGATTGTCTATACAATTTCAAGGTCTGTCGCTTTATTTATGATAAAAATAAAAAGGTAAATATGGCTACAAAATCTTTTAATCCGTGATATAATGTGATTTAGACCTATATTTTGAAAAGAAAAGGACCGGTGTTGCTGTGCAGACACAAAGTTATAGTACCGTAAAACAACGGATGCGCCACGAGATAATAATACGGAAATCCAGGTTTATCGGGGACGTATTCCATGTCACTTCGGAGGAAGAGGCATTAAGCAGGCTTCAGGATGTAAGAACCGAATTTCCCGATGCTTCCCACCACTGTTATGCCTATGCGGTAAGGCAGGAGTCACTTGTTCAGCGTTTTAGTGATGACGGCGAACCCAGTGGCACCGCCGGCATGCCCATCCTTCAGGTTATTAACAGCAGGGAACTGCAGAATGTGCTTGTAGTGGTGACCCGTTACTTTGGAGGAATAAAGCTGGGAGCAGGCGGTCTGGTGCGGGCCTATACAAGAACCGCTGCCGAGGTTTTGGATGAAGCCGGGACTGTATGCATGGTATTGAGTTCGAGAGGTATTATATCCATAGATTACGCTCAGGTTGGTCCTGTGGAATATTTTTTGCGCCAGAACGGTGTCCATATTGTTGATACGGAATACCGGGACAAGGTTAATATGACCGTTGTTACCTCTATGAAGTGGGATGATTTCTGCGGGATGTTGAATGAAGTGTGCAACGGAAGGCTGGAGTGTACCCGTCTTTCACCGGTGTTCCATGCATGGGAATAAACATTTTTGGGATCATTTTGAATAAGCAGGGGGAGATGAAATATGTTAAAGTGGCTTAAGGAAGCTGTCCTTGAAGCAAATTTGGAGCTTCCAAAACAGCGTCTGGTTACATATACATGGGGCAATGTCAGCGGGATCTGCAGGGAAAAAGGATTGGTAGTCATAAAACCCAGTGGTGTACCCTACCCGGAATTAAAGCTGGAGCACATGGTTGTGCTGGATCTGGACGGGAATCAGGTGGAGGGTAAGCTCAGACCTTCATCGGACACCCCCACTCATCTGGTGCTATACCGGGCTTTTTCCCAAATTGGGGGAGTGGTCCATACCCACTCACCATGGGCTACAAGCTGGGCACAGGCTGGCCGCTCAATCCCGGCGCTGGGTACTACCCATGCCGATTATTTCTATGGTGAGATTCCCTGTACCAGGGATATGACAAAAGAGGAGATCCAGGGGAATTACGAAGCTGAGACAGGAAATGTTATTGTGGAGACCTTCCAGGGTAAAGACCCGATGCAGGTTCCCGGGGTGCTGGTAAAAAGCCATGGACCTTTTAACTGGGGGAAGGATCCTCATGAGGCAGTGCATAATGCGGTAGTAATGGAAGAGGTGGCCAGGATGGCTTTCCACACCATCATGCTTTCTTCCGGCATCGGCCCTATGGATCAGGTGTTGCTGGACAAACACTTTTTACGCAAACATGGTCCGGGTGCATATTATGGTCAGAAGCAGGATGATCGGTAGAATAAACAGAACTTTTAATTTTATTGTTATATAAACTTGAATCCACTTTGGCCGCATATCCTCATTTTTCGAAGGGTTTATGCGGTTTTTTATTTTAACCGGGTTTTGCCGGTTTTACGGCCGTATCTCATTGTTTGAACTATGATTTTCTCAAAAAATATGGAACGGTATTAAAAAATATGATAGAATTATACGAAAATGGTTTCGCGAAAGAAAGCCATTGAAGTTTGTTAAAGGGAGTTACGTATTGTGCATCAGACATCACGGTTGGCTGTTTTTGCCGGTCATTTTGGCAGCGGCAAGACGGAAATAGCTATTAATTACAGCATTAAGCTGGCCAGACGCGGTGAGCCGGTGACCATTGTGGATCTGGATATCGTCAATCCTTTTTTTCGTTCCAGCGAAGCGAAGGATGTCCTGAACAGGGAAGGAGTAAGGGTTTTAGCACCTGTTTTTGCGGGTACAACAGTAGATGTTCCATCATTGCCTCCCGAGATATATTCGGTTTTTCAGGACAAACGGAGCAGGGTTGTATTTGATGTTGGAGGGGATGAAAAAGGTGCTGCAGTTTTGGGAAGGTATCATCCCTATTTTATCCGGGAACCCTACGATATGTTTTATGTGATTAATACCAAAAGACCACTGTCCGGTTGTGTGGAACGGATTATGGAAACATTGAAGGCCGTTGAACTGCATTCCAGATTAAAGGTCACTCATCTTATTAACAACACCAACCTGATGCATGAAACCTCCGTAGAACACGTATTGGAGGGACAGGCTGTTGTAGAACTGTTGTCCGGGAAACTGGATATTCCCGTTGCTTATATATCCGGCACGCCTGAAATTCTGGCTCAGCTTCCGGAAGATTACCGAGACAAAGGATTTCCCCTTGAATTATATATGCATCCCCCCTGGGATATGGATTGAAGGCTATATGGTAAAGATCTTTGGAGAGGAGTTTACTTGAATATGGCAAGAGTTATATTTGATGAAGAACTATGCAAGGGCTGTGAACTTTGTACTACGGTTTGCCCTAAGAATATTGTGATAATGGCAAGGGAACGCATGAATTCCAAAGGATACCATCCTGCTACCGTGGTGGAAATGGACAAGTGTATTGGATGTGCGTTCTGTGCGCGTATATGCCCTGATGTGGCTATAGAGGTAGAAAAATAAGTATTGATGGAAATACAGCAGGGAATGGGGGTAAAAAAATGTCAAAGGTTCTGATGAAAGGGAATGAAGCCATCGCTGAGGCAGCCATCCGGGCGGGATGCAGATACTTCTTCGGTTATCCCATTACTCCGCAGAACGAAATACCTGCATATATGGCTAAACGGATGCCTGAAGTCGGCGGATGTTTTATACAGGCCGAGAGTGAGGTGTCGGCTATTAATATGGTATATGGTGCTGCCGGGGCAGGAGCGCGGGTTATGACCTCATCCTCCAGCCCGGGTATAAGCTTAAAACAGGAAGGTATATCCTATATAGCCGGTGCTGAACTTCCGTGTGTTATAGTCAATATGGTACGGGGAGGTCCCGGCCTTGGGGGCATTCAGCCTGCCCAGTCCGATTATTTCCAGGCGACAAAGGGCGGCGGGCACGGTGACTACCGTCTGGTGGTGCTGGGTCCTTCTACAATACAGGAGGCTGTGGATCTGGTGATAGAAGGCTTTGATATTGCCGACCAGTACCGGAATCCGGTTATGATACTGGGAGATGGAATTCTGGGGCAGATGATGGAGCCGGTAGAGTTTAACACAAGCAGCCGGCGGGAACTTCCGCCAAAGACCTGGGCTACTACCGGTAATACGGGACAGCGTCCCCGGAATATAATAAATTCGTTGTTTATAGATCCTCAAGAGCTGGAGGATCATGTTAACAGGATCTATCAGAAATATGAGCGCATAAAAGAGAATGAAGTCAGGGTTGAATGTTACAACTGCGATAATGCCGATATTATCGTTGCTGCATACGGTACCACGTCCCGTATTGTGAAGAGTGTTATTCAAAAGGCAAAACAACAGGGTATTAATGCAGGGCTTATTCGCCCCATAACCCTTTGGCCCTTTCCGACTTCCACATTTGAACAATGGGCTGAGAGACAGCATGTCAAAGCTTTCCTGACGGTGGAAATGAGTACCGGGCAGATGGTGGAGGATGTACGATTAAGCGTTAACGGGAAAAAGCCGGTGTACTTTTACGGGAGGACGGGAGGCATGGTGCCCGAGCCAGGCGCTGTTCTGGAGGAGATCAAAAAAATTATGAGGAGTGTTATGAAATGATTAAGGTCTTTGAAAGGCCAAAATCGTTAACTGATAAACCGTTTCATTATTGCCCGGGGTGTACCCACGGTATAGTCCACCGATTGGTGGCAGAGGTTCTGGATGAGTTAAATATCCGGGAAAAGACAGTGGGAGTTGCGCCTGTAGGTTGTGCAGTGTTTGCCTATGAATATTTTAACTGCGATATGCAGGAGGCCGCTCACGGAAGGGCTCCTGCTGTAGCCACCGGAATTAAGAGGGTTCTTCCTGACAGTGTGGTGTTTACCTATCAGGGAGATGGGGATTTGGCTGCCATTGGAACGGCTGAGATAGTCCATGCTGCCACACGGGGTGAAAACATTACAACCGTATTTATAAACAATGCCATATACGGTATGACGGGCGGTCAGATGGCGCCCACTACCCTTATCGGTCAGGTGACGGCAACCACGCCTTACGGCCGGGATGAGGGCATGGCAGGTTATCCCTTAAGGATGAGTGAAATGTTGGCAACCCTTGAGGGTTCAGCATATATCGAACGTGTTTCGGTACACGATATAAAGCATATTACCCGTGCAAAGAGGGCTATTAAAAAGGCTTTTGAAATCCAGCTTGCCGGTAAAGGTTTTTCAATGGTAGAAGTACTGTCCACCTGTCCCACAAACTGGGGAATGACACCTGTTGAAGCATTAAAATGGCTTGAAGATAACATGATCCCCCATTATCCTTTGGGCGTAATGAAGGAGGTTGAGTGATATGACCCACCAGATCATCATTGCCGGTTTCGGCGGTCAGGGAATAATGTCCATGGGACAGCTTTTGACCTATGCCGGTATGCTGGAGGATAAGAATGTTTCCTGGCTTCCTTCTTATGGCCCCGAGATGCGTGGAGGTACTGCCAACTGCAACGTTATCATTTCGAATGATATGGTGGCTTCACCTATAATTACAGAGGCTACTGCGGTTATAGCCATGAACAGGCCGTCGCTGGAAAAGTTTGAGAATTCCGTCGTTGAAGGCGGACTACTGTTGGTTAACAGCTCGCTGATAGACATAAAGGCGTCCAGGGATGATATTGAAGTCTGCTATATTCGGGCCAATGAGATCGCTGACCGGCTGGGCAACAGCCGTGTAGCCAATATGGTTATGCTGGGTGCTTATATAGCAAAATCCTCCGCCGTATCTCCCGATTCGGTAATTGACTCTCTGACAAAGGTTTTGGGTTCTTCAAAAGCTCATCTTGTGCCGGTAAACCGGGAGGCTTTATACATGGGTGCTGAGTGTGTTAAATAGGCTGGTTTAGACGAAGCCGCGGTTTGTATGCCGTGGTTTTTGTCATTTGATCATGGAACATTTGTGGAAGGCTATGGCTCTAAGAGCCTGATTGTCTTAATGCCGGTATACCCGCAAACTAAGTCAGTGGACCGACATGCACGCCTGGGCGTGGGATATGTCATGACCCGGCTTGGGCGGTTATGGGGACACTGGTGATAAAATGGTAATATATATTTAGCAGGAGAGACCATGAATAAAAAGAAATATGTTAATTTAGCCTATATTGCAATTAACATAATAATTATTGTGGTTATAGGTTTTTTGGATCCTCACATTAAGGATATTGGATGGGCTTTTTACCAGCTCAGGCTGTTTTGGGTCATATTGGCGGCTCTGTGTATGGTGTTGTTCTGGATAATGGATGCTCTCATAATCAAATATTTACTGACGTCCATTTACAGGCCCGAAAACTTCAAAAAAAGCATGATAGTCGCCCTGGTGGGACAGTATTATAATGCGGTCACACCCTTTGCAAGCGGTGGACAGCCTGTGCAGATATACTATATGTCCCGCTTTGGGATTCCCGCGGGATACTCAAGTTCGGTACTCATTATCAAATTTCTTATGTACCAGATTATATTATCCATATTCTGTATCCCGGCACTTTTGCTTAAATCCCGTTTTATAATATCGTATTCATTGGTAGTATTCTTAATTTCGCTGGTTGGTTTTATAATCAATGCAGGGGCGGTTTTTTTAATTTATTCACTGTCATTTAATCATGCTTTGATAAAGAAAATAGTGTTTAAAGTTTTGAATTTTCTGCACCGTATACGGATAATAAAGGATATCGGGAAATTTAGAACACGATTGGAGACGGCCACAGCGGATTTTCACAGAAGTATATGTTTGGTGAGAGGAAATATTAAGGATATATGCATAACTGCCATTATAACAACTTTACAGCTCATATTTTATTTTAGTGTTACCTATTTTATATACAGGGCTTTTGATCTTAAGGGTGCTGAATGGTGGGATATGGTGTTTATCCAGACTTTTCTGTACCTGGCTGTATGCTATTTCCCTACTCCTGGTGCTACAGGTGCCTCGGAAGGCGGATTTTATTTATTTTTCAGCTGGTTTTTTCCTGAAAGCCTGATCTTTGTATCTATGATTATATGGCGGTTTATCACATTTTATTTAAATATACTGGTTGGAGGTCTGGTGGTTGTCAGTCATGGTATACATGGTTTGGCAGAACCTGACCGCTGATTCCGGTCTGTGATAAACGATGTTTTTCGATTCTGGCTGATTGAAAAGAAGCCATATTTGGAGGAATACTGCAGATGAAGGTACTTTTAGTTGCCCTGAATTCAAAATTCATACACAGCAACCTGGCCCTAAGGTATATCAGGGCTTATTGCAGAGATTACAATTCAATGGAAATTATGGAGTTTTCCATAAATGATAATATTGATAGGATAATAGGACGGATCTTCCTTGCGGAGCCGGATTTAATAGCTTTTTCATGCTATATTTGGAACATAAATGAAGTATTGATGGTGGCAGATTCTATAAAGCGGGTACTGAAGGATTGTATTATTGTGCTGGGAGGTCCTGAAGTTTCATTTGGTGCAGCGGATATAATGAAGGACAATCCCGGGATTGATTTTATTGTTATTGGGGAAGGTGAAAGGACCTTCCGGCAGCTGTTGGACGGATTAGATAACAAAGATGACTTTTCCCGGATAAAAGGACTGGCCTACCGGCAGGGAGATGAGGTGGTAGTAACCCCCCCTCAGCCATTGATATCGGATTTGAATACCATCCCTTTTCCCTATAAGGACGGATTTGAAGGCCTTGAAAATAAGATCATATATTATGAATCCTCCAGGGGATGCCCTTTTAATTGTCAGTACTGCCTGTCTTCAACCTTTTCAGGAGTCAGATATCTTCCTCTGGACCGGGTGAAAAGGGAGCTTGAATTATTTATTAAAGCCGGTATACCCCAGGTTAAACTTGTGGACAGGACCTTTAACTGTAATCCCGAAAGGTCAAAGCAGATTTTCAGAACAATTCTTGAGCTTGGAGGGAATACCAATTTTCATTTTGAAATGGCAGGCCATCTGATAGATCAGGAAATGATAGATATATTGAAACAGGCTCCTCCGGGGTTGTTTCAGTTCGAGATAGGAGTTCAGTCTACCAATCCTAAAACCCTGGATGCTATTCAAAGGAAGGACGATTTCAACGCTTTGGCTGAGGCCGTTACTCAGATTCTTGCCGGTGAAAACATCCATATTCATCTTGATTTGATTGCAGGGTTACCTGAAGAGGATTATGAGACTTTTAAACATTCTTTCAACGACGTTTATTCCCTGAAACCCAACCGGCTCCAGTTAGGATTTTTAAAGCTGTTGAAGGGTTCAGGCCTGCGAATCAGGGCTGACCAATACGGCTATGAATACACGCAATATCCGCCGTATAAGGTTTTGAAGAACCGTTATATATCTTATCGCCAGCTGCTTAAGCTGGAACTGATAGAGGATCTTGTGGAGAAATACTATAATTCTCACTGTTTCCAGCATACATTGGATTATCTGATAGAGGAGCATTTTGGAGATCCCTTCAGCTTTTTCGAGGATTTTGCTGTGTACTGGAAGGAAAACAACTATGATGCTTTATCCTACAGCCGGATTCGGCTATATGAAATACTCCTTGAATACGGGCTGGGGCTTAAAGGTATTGACCAACGTTTGTTGAGGAATATAATGCGTTTTGACTGGGTGAGTCAGGCAAAACCCTCCCGTTATCCGGAAGGCCTGGAACCGAAAGAAATACCCGGTATGGGAAAAGCTGTCGACTTGTTCTTTAAGGATGAGGACAATGTGCTGAAATATTTACCTCATCTTAAAGACTATACATCCAGGCAGATATCCCGTATGGCGCATATAGAGGTGTTTGAGTATGATATTCTAGAAGGGATATCAGCAGGCAGATATCTGCCGAAAACCACCTATGTATTATTTGATTACAATATTGACAATAAGATTTTCCGCAAAAGCAGGTATTATACAATTACGTTGCCGTAAACATAATAGTCTGATAATATTTGCAGGTGGAAAGTTAATAAATATTAGTTTTTAATAAAAAGAAAAAATTAATCTTGACAATTGCATGTATATCTGTATACAATTATACGCAAATGCAAGGAGACATAATAGATTCCTTCAAAATTTGTGGCAGATGGAATAAATTGTCGTAAGGTGCAACGGGTGTAAACAGAGACGGAATTTAAGGATGAACAGGAATGTGGTATAGTCTGGCAGAGTTTGACCGGCCCGCTTTTGAGCTTTGGGAGAAGGAGAGGATATGCAGGGCAAAAGATGGTTTCCTGCACTGGCGTGAGTTTCCTTCTGCGAAAGGGGAAATCCGCTTCTGAATGAAGTGGAGAATGGTCGTCAACTGAAAGGAGGAGTTAACAATATGTTAGAGTTTAGTAAGAGGACTAATACACTGGAACAGTCAGTTTACAGGTATTCCCTTCAGGATGTAAAGGAGCCAAATTTATACAGGCATCTTTTTCCATATGATTCTATACCAAGGGTACCGTTTAACCATCGGCTTGTGCCCATGTATGTACCTGATGAAATATGGATAACCGATACTACCTTCAGAGACGGGCAGCAGGCCCGGGCACCTTTTACCGTTAAACAGATTGTGGATCTGTTTGATCTGCTTCACAGGTTATCCGGTCCCAATGGTGTTATACGGCAGAGCGAGTTCTTTTTATATACTGACAAGGATAAGGAAGCGGTACGCAAGTGTATGGAGAGAGGCTATGAATTTCCTGAAGTCACCAGTTGGATCAGGGCTTCTAAAAAGGACTTCGAGTTAGTCAGGTCCATGGGAGTTAAAGAGACAGGTATTCTGGTAAGCTGTTCAGACTACCATATTTTCAAGAAGCTGAACAAAACGAGAAAAGAAGCAATGGAGATGTATCTGTCGGTTGTAAAAATGGCTCTTGAATATGATATACGTCCCCGTTGTCATTTTGAGGACATCACACGGGCGGACTTTTACGGTTTTGTAGTGCCCTTTGCCACTGAGCTTAAAAAACTGATGGAGGAGACCGGTATACCCATTAAGATCCGTGCATGCGATACAATGGGATACGGTATATCCTATCCGGGGGTTGCTCTGCCCAGAAGTGTCCCGGGAATAATCTACGGATTAAGACACTTTGCCGGATTCCCCAGCGAGCTTCTGGAATGGCATGGACACAATGATTTCTACAAGGTAGTTACCAATTCAGCTACAGCCTGGCTGTACGGTGCATCGGGAGTCAACTGTTCACTTCTCGGCATAGGTGAACGCACCGGTAACTGCCCTCTGGAAGCTATGGTAGTTGAATATGTATCCCTGCGTGGTGATACTAACGGCATGGACTTGTCGGTCATCACCGAGATAGCTGAATATTTCGAGAAAGAGATCGGTTATGAGATACCCCCAAATACACCTTTTGTGGGCAGAAACTTTAACGTAACCCAGGCTGGGATCCACGCTGACGGTCTGCTTAAGGACGAAGAGATATATAACATATTTGATACGGGAAAGATACTTAACCGTCCGCCTAAAGTAGCAGTGGGACAGCATTCGGGTCTGGCGGGTCTTGCACACTGGATCAATTCATATTTCGGACTAAAGGGTGACAAAGCTGTAGATAAAAAAGATCCAATAGTTGTCAGTCTTAAGGAAATGGTAGATAAGGAATATGCAGGCGGAAGAACAACCGTTATGTCCGATGGCGAATTGGAGGCAATGATAAAACAGATAGATCCTGAATTTGCTGAAAAGATTTGAAGATGCGGCGCTGCTGAAGAGTATGCTGCTGTATATAGAGTATAAAAGGGGGAATATATGTGATAGAATTTCGTTCGCCCAGGCCGGAAGAAATAGGCGAGGTAGTTGATTTAATTAACTATGTATTTAGGGTTTCGAGCGGTATGGAGCCGACTATGGGACGGCAGTTCCCAACCCTGCTTTGTCCTGACAATGCGTCGAACATCTATGTGGCCGTTGATGACGGGAAAATAATAGCCAATATAGCGATAAAAAAGAACACCGGGATAGTATACGGGCACAAGATAAGCATGGCCAGCATGGGTGCGGTATGTACTCATCCCGATTATCGGGGAAAGGGGATCGGGACTCAGCTTTTAAATAAGGTGTTTGACCGCTTAAATGAGGAAAAGGTGGGTATAGTTACCATATCCGGGACCCGTGGTTTGTACAGGAGAAACAAGTGTGTTGAAGCCGGAGGTGTTAACACTTATGTTCTGAATCGGGAAAAGTATTCGTATCGGGATTTGGATGGAACGGGATATAAAATCTCACAGCATATTGATGATACCGGCGTATTGTTTGATATATACCAGCGCGAACCGGTCAGATACCAGCGCACACGAAGTGAATTTCCTGTGCTGTTAAAGGCCGTGCCTATGGTTCATCCTCCTGTAGATGCATTGACAACGGTTTTGGCATATTCGGAAGGAAAGGATGGAGCCGGGCTTGCATATTTGATAGGATTTGAAGATAAGCCCGGTGTATTTAAAGTGGTTGAGTATGCCGGAGAAAGGCTGGCAGCTGCATGGCTTGCCGGTAAACTGCTTGATGACGCTGGTATGAACGAGGTAATATTTGAGGTTCCCACATACGATACAGTGTTTTCTTCTATATTAGATTCTACAGGCATAAAGGGCGAACTGTCATATTATCCCTCTACTACCGTTCGGGTTGTAAACATAGAGAGCTTGTGGAGTGAGATACAAAATATAATTGATGAAATGTGGGGTGACGGCAAACCGCCTTTTGCAATAGAGGATTTGCCGGAGAATGTATGCCATGATGATCTGGAAACTTTGACAAGGTTTTTATTTGCTGATGTTGACCGGCTTTCCTGTGGTAAACCGTGGGATAGGGTTTTTCCAATTCCACTGCCGTGGCCTAATGGTTTAAACTATATATAGGGCTGAAGCGTGTGCAAAAGGGCTTAAAGCCCTTTTTTCATTTGGCTTATTATTGTTATATAACCCCAAAAAAAACCATATAAGTTGTTATTTGCAATTTAGTTGACATATCCATAAATCAATGGTATACTTTTACATATTATAATTAGCAATTTGATATATCAAATGTTCCCGCTGTGATTATATGATTTAACCTGCTAAACAGCACAATAAACTGCATTTGTAAGCGGATTATTGGTGATGTTGGGCAGTAACCAATTCGGATATATTCGGGAAGGAGGACCCGGATGCCTGACGAGAGAAAGAAACCTTTATACGAACAGATTTTCGAGCACTACAGGGATAAGATAGTTAACCGTGAGCTGATGCCCGGAGACCAGCTGCCTACCGAGATGGAGATGGCCGAGATATTTGGGGTAAGCAGAATTACAACCAAGAGAGCATTGGAAGAGCTGGAAAGGGAAGGACTGATATACCGAAAAAGGGGACAGGGAAGCTTTGTATTGGATCTGTTTCAGAAAAAACCCAATCAACCGGGTGCAAAGAATGTTATCTCCATAATTATTCCTTCCACAAGTATGCGGGGGAGGAATATGGATTATGTTCAAGGTGCAACCGATGCAGTCAATAAAAAGGGTTATTACCTTACCATCCATATGACCGAAGATGAAAAACACGAGAGGGATTTACTGCTGAGCATACCCAAGGATGGGATAAGCGGGCTGATTTACTACCCTATATCCAGATCCCATTTTGATCTTCTTTATACAATGCACATTACAGGGTATCCGATAGTTACTATTGACAAACATTATGAATCCATGCCTATAAGCTATGTCATAAGTGATAATTTTAACGGAACATATGAAGCGGTTTCACATCTGGTGGAGTTAGGGCATAAAAAAATTGCCTATTTAGCTTTTTCTGCCATAGAATCCATCAGTACGGTACGCCAGCGCTTCTTTGGTTATTGTACAGCAATGGTGGACCATGGGCTAAAAGTTGATCCCGATTATACCGTATTCGGTTTAAGGGATCAAAAGAAATATATCGTCCAGAAATATAGCAGAATGGATTTCCTAAAGCCGGTTTTGGAAAGATTGTTAGAAAAAGGTGTCACAGCTATTATTGCTGAAAACGATTATATAGCTGTCTGGGTCCAAAACACTTTGCTTGATATGGGGATAAAGATTCCTCAGGATATATCTATTGTTGGTTTTGATAATTTGGATATATTGGAACAGGTAGGTATAATGCTGACAACTGTTGAACAGAATTTCTATGAAATTGGCAGGGCTGCAGCTGACACAGTCATTGAAATGATTGAGAATAAAGAGAGGAAGCAGATAAAAACCATTGTACCTGTTAAACTGATTATCAGGGAATCGGTTGGACCGTGTAAAATATTATTATAAATATCTGATTAATTGATCATATTCCATCAACTCATCTCCAAACAAAAGAATATATCAATAAATGACAAAAAAACCTATTGACATCAAAAAACTCATATGATATATTTAACCTGTCAATTGAAGTTTGAAATGCAGATTGATTATATCAAATAGAATACCTTTACAAAAACTTCAAATGAAGTAAAGCAACTGAAGGCATTTCATAAAAGTGCAAATTGATGAGCAGGGGGTCAGCACGGAAACAGAATTACCCAGGATCAGACTATTTATTCCCGGCGAGACGAAAAAATAAATATAGCTTACGAGATAATATTGTTTAATCATGCACAACTTCCTTTCTTTATAATCACGGTAGTATATATTGATTGGATGATGCAAAAGATCTGTCATAAGGAAGGAAGTTTGTGCTGATATAAAAGTAAAATCCTAAATTTAAGTTGTTAGGGTTTTACAAAAATGATCAATATTATAAATTAGGAGGGGTAAAGAGAATGAAAAAACTTGTTTCCATTGTTCTTGTGTTAATGCTGCTTTTGTCGTTGGCGGCATGCGGCGGCCCTGATACCCCGAGTGATGAAGGTACTCCAAGTGGTGACAACGGAGCATCAACCAGTGATCAAAAAGACAAGACTGACGATGCAGGCGGGGAGAAAATCAAACTATCCGGAACCCAGCTGGGTTATAACGATGATCAGATTGCAGCGGCAGAAGCAAAAGAAGAGGGGTTAACTCCTCACGATGAATATTATATTGCCGTTCGCAAGACCATTGAGGAGGAGTATCCCAACTATGAAGTAGAGTATCTGGATTGGGGCTGGGCAGAAACATTGGATCAGAAACAGCGTGCAGCTATAACTGCCGGAGATCCTCCCAGTGTTGTGGCCGGAGAAACCTTTATGCCTACTTATGCTAACAGCGGTATACTTGAGCCATTACCCCAGGATATAGTTGATGCGGTTAACCCTTCATTTTTAATTAAGGACAAGAACGGGGTTCCCATGGCAGTAGCACATAAAGCTTCTATATTCATGCTCTTCTACAACAAGAAGCTGTTGGCAGATGCCGGTTTGGATCCTGAAGCAGAAATAAAAACCTGGGAAGATTGGCAAAACGCAGCCAGAACAGTCACTGAAAAGGGCAACGGCGAAGTATGGGGCGGCGGTATTCCAACATTCCCCCACTTCGGAGGTTCACTGCGTGCTACACCTTTCTTCCGTCAAAAAGGTACCGATTTCGGTGGAGGAAGCGAAATCAATTTGACAGATCCCAAGGTTATAGAAACTCTGGAGTTTATACGTGAAATGAACGCTTATTTCCCGGCCGGGCTTGGCAACAATGCCGACGAGGGTCCATTGTGGGAAGCTTTTGAAAAGACACAGAATATTGCCTTTGCAGTTAACGGTTCCTGGCAGGCTGCTGGTGCTGAACGTAATAACATGGACTGGGGCGTAGCTCCGCTGCCTTTACCTGAAGGTGGTCAGATAGGCAACTGTATGGTAGGGGCTGTTTATGTGGGCGTTCCCAAGGATGCCAAGAACAAGGAAGATGCATTTAATCTTATCAGAGCTCAGCTCAAGGAAGAGAATCTGAAGATATGGTTGGAGGAAACTGTATGTGTACCTCTGAAATCAATCATCGATAATGAAAGCCTTTATGCAGACAATCCCACACTTAAGGTCGCAATGGAAGCATTCCGTGAGGGAACATATACAGGTTTAACCACCTTTGATAAGAACGATGCTCAGATTTGGGAGATCATCAATACAAAAGTTCTTGCCCGCGTTACTATGACCAATGATCCAATCGATCAGATCTGCGCTGAGGCTCAGAAAGAGATTGAAGGTCTTCTGAAATAACATGATGTTAAGCGTGGTAAGAATCTGCTTACCACGCTTAACTTTAATTAACTGCGATACTAATCTGTTTAGTTTATGGCAGTTCACAAACAGATAATTATAAATTATAATAAAGACATATATGTATAATAAATAAGAACTGCAGAAGGGAAGGAGAGTAGATGGAAAAAACCTTACAACTCCCGGCCGGAATCAAAAAGAGAGGTCTGACACGTGCCCAGAGGGAAGCCAGACGCGCATATATGATAATACTTCCATACTATATCTATATTGCTTTTTGGAGCTTACTGCCTTTGTTAATTGGCTTTTTTCTAGGCTTTACGGAATTCGACGGCCTCAGCGGTTTACCAAAGTGGGTTGGTTTGGAAAACTTCAGGACTTTTTTTGCAACTAATGAATATCTTATACTTCTATGGAGACAGATATGGATAGGAATGATCTGTCTTTTCTTCAACACAGTTCTCTCTTTCTTGTTGGGATTGGCTTTGAATGTAAACTTCCGTATCAGGGGGTTTTTCAGAACAACTGTTTATGTACCGTCTGTTGCTGCTGTCTCTACCACAACTGCTGTAGTTGTTGCTTTGCTTAGTCCGGTTGATGGGGGACTTAATAAGTTTTTAGAAGCTATTGGTGTTCAGCCGATTGTATGGAATTATTCTCAATTCTGGATGGTATTTTGGATTGTGGTATATTTCGTATGGCGCAGCATCGGACCGGCCGCCATAATATGGTTAGGTGGATTACAATCAATAAATCCAAGTTTATATGAAGCTGCAAGAGTAGATGGTGCTAAAAGATGGCAGGAAATACGCTATATAACAATTCCTGGATTGAAATACATCGCCGGATATATAATTCTTACCGGTGTGATTAATGTAATGCAGATGTTTGACGTAGTAATGTTCATATCAAGAGGAAATCCGTATGGAAAGACGGATGTTCTCATGTATCGTATATACCGTGACGGTATTCAGAGTTTTAACCTGGGTATGGCCGGAGCACAGTCTATCGTACTTGGGATAGTCACCATTATATTCGCGCTGATGTATTTTAGATTTATAGTAAGGAGTGAAGATTGATGGGCAAAACTAGGTCGAGAATTATAATGACGATATGGCTGCTCATAATGAGTGTTGTGGCAATTATTATGCTGTATCCGTTTATATATTCTGCTCTGGCCGGACTTAACCATAAGGACGATTTTGGTCATCTGGGCTCTCTGTTGCCCATGCCAAAAAGGATTGTTTTATCCAACTTCCTTTATATCTTTACTCCTAACGGAATCCGTCCTTTGATAAATACGGTTTTTAGAACTGCCTGGTACACTGTCAACGTATGTTTAATGGCCGTACTTGTAGGTTATGTTATGGCAAGATACGAATTCAAAGGCAAAAAGTTCTTTTTTGCGGTAATAATCTGTTCACAGCTTGTACCAAGTGTATTGACCCTGATCCCATCCTTCGTTATGGTTTCCAAAATTCCCTTTGCCGGTGGGAACAACTGGATGGGAATAGGAGGCAGGGGGTTAATAAATAATATACTGATGTTGTATTTACCCTTTGGCTGGAATAATCTTTTATGGGTATTCCTGTTTATCCAGTCAATGCGTTCTATACCCAGGGATCTTGAAGAGGCTGCAGAGATCGACGGATGTGGCTTCTTCAGAATGATTTTCAGGATACTGATTCCAATACAAAAACCTATGATTGCGGTTATTGCCGTTAATACAGCGCTATCCACCTGGAACGACTGGATGACTCCCTTTATTTATATAAACAAAATACAGGATTCAACGTTACCCGCATATGTAGGTATGCTTACGGCACAATTACAGGCCTTCGGAGACAGGGATTATCCAAAGCTGTTTGCAACGGCTACTGTCGCAATTATTCCGCCTTTTCTGATATTCCTGTTCCTGCAGAAGTATATTATTCAGGGGATTGCTTCTGTAGGTATAAAGGGTTAATGACAATAAGTTATGGATACTAAGAACCTTGAAAAGAGCATATTCGGAGATTAGATGGTCCTTTGAGTATAGATGGATTCTGCTATATCAGGAAAATGTAAATGATTATATATAGGGGGCAGCAATATGCGTAATATATGTAACACCAATCAGGCAGGTGAGGGATGTAAAAAGAAAATAACCGGTCAGATATTCGACATACAGCGCTTTGCGGTTCATGACGGGCCGGGGATAAGGACAACGGTATTTTTCAAAGGATGCAGCAATAGATGCGGGTGGTGTCATAATCCCGAATCCTTTGTTAAGCAGAGCCAGATTCAGTATTATCCCGATCGCTGTGTTTACTGCGGCAACTGTGTTGTAAGCTGTCCGCAGAAATGTCATTCCATTGTAGACGGCAGGCATGTGTTTGACAGGACACACTGTACTGCATGCGGGATTTGTACTCAGAACTGCTATGTAGACGCTCTGGTTTTGAGCGGAAAATCAATGACCGTTGATGAGGTGATGGAACAGGTACTGGCTGATGTTGTGTACTATGAAAAATCCGGAGGGGGAGTAACCCTGTCCGGGGGCGAGCCGGTGCTGCAGACCGAGTTTTGTCTGGAACTTTTAAAGTGTATTAAGCACCATAACTTACACGCTGCAATTCAGACGGCAGGAAATTATGACTACAACAGGCTGAAGGTCCTGTTGCCATATATAGATTTGATCATGTATGATATAAAAGCTTACAGTCAGAGTATATACGACATGCATATTCACGGCGACAGAGATACCATACTCAATAATCTTAAAAAGCTCGATAACGAAGGTATACCCATTATAGTAAGAACACCCGTTGTAGGTTCGGTAAACGATACTTCCGAAGAGATTCTGTCAATAGCAAGATTTTTACAGCACATGAAGAATCTCAAACAGTATGTCCTTCTTCCATATCATAGTCTTGGAAAGGTCAAATATGATACGCTGGGTAAGGAATACGAGAACACGTATTACACTCCCGATCCCGATACCATGTCCATGTTTACAAGCCTGGCCAGTGAATATGTACCGGTGTAATTAAGTTACAGAAGTAAATGATGGTGGCAGATATTTGGCTCCAATATATTGACAGTTGCAAGAATAAACGCTGTTTAACGACAGCTTTTATAGCACATCAGTACAAATAAAGGGGGATTAAAAATATGAGCATACCGAGTTATTCTGAGAGAATTAAATCACTGCACGAGACCAAGCTTAAATTCAACGATATCAAGCTTCAAAGACTTGGGTCGTACGATTTTGATGATCATGGCTGGATCCCTTTTGACGAACCCATTGAATTTGAGATAGTAACGGATCCGGAATCCGGACGGGTGAACGGCATGGACGCAGTTTCCAGGACTTTTTCCAACTATCTGGATGCTCATCCGGTTTATATTCATCCCATGAGTGCATTTGCAGGGGCCTGGGCAGGGAATGTACCCGGGATGGGTGGACCGTGGAAACCCCAGCACATATTTAAGGAACAGGAACCTTTATTCGAAAAATATAACATAACAACCCGGGGTTTATACGGCATGAACCACTGTGGTCCTGATCTTAGAATCGGATTTGAGCTTGGCTGGGGAGGCCTGCTGGAGAAAATAAGATTCTACAGGAAATATAATAATCCGGAAGACACAACTTTCTACGACGGGGAAGAACGTTTTGTGGAGGCCATACAGCGCTGGATTAAAAGACATGTTGACTATGCCCGCCAGGAGGCAAGCAAGACTGACGATGAGTTTGTAAAGAAAAACCTGCTGGAGATTGCCGATATAAACGAGTGGCTGATAGATAATCCTCCCCGGACGTTGAGGGAAGCTATGCAGTTTATATGTTGGTTTCAATGCGTAGATCGTATGTACTTTAACGGCGGAGCCGGACAGGAGATTGACAAACTGCTGTATCCATATTATGAAGCAGATAAAGCCAAAGGTATAATCAAGGATGACGAGGAAGTAATATGGTATTTGGCAAGCATGTTCTACAATGATACCCACTACTGGCAGATTGGCGGTCAAAATTTTGCCGACGGAAGTGATGCGTCCAATCCCATATCGTTTATGGTTCTGGAAGCCATGCACAGGTTGAAGATTCCAGCTAATGTTGCTCTGCGGGTACACGAGAATACAAACGAAGAACTCTTTGACAAGGCTATAGAGTATCTGTTTGAGGATGGTACTGGTGTGTCCTTTTCATGCTCCGGTGGCTTGGATAAGGGGTATGCCCGCAACGGATTCCCTCTTCCACTTGCTCGTATGAGAGCTAAAGTTGGATGCAACTGGACAGCGCTTCCCGGTATAGAGTACTGTTTGCAGGACGTGACCCGGATCTGTCTGGCAAAACCGCTGTTGTTGGCACTGGATGAGATGATCGAGTCGGATGAAGAAAACAGCATGGAGAACCTGATGCGCAGGTATAAAGCCCATGTGGAGACAGCGGTTAACATCATCAAGGATGGTGTGGACTGGCATGTTAAGTATAAGCACCTGAACAAACCTGAGATAGTTGCTAACCTGTTCGCCTATGGTCCGATAGAGCGGGGAGTAGACATGTCAAATGGTGGCGTGGATATTTATAATTTTGCATGCGATGCAACTGCACTGGCTACCGTAGCCGATTCACTGGCTGTTATAGAGAAGTTTGTAGTAGAGGAGAAAAAACTGACCTGGGAAGAGCTGCAGACCATACTTAAAAACAATTGGGAAGGTGCAGAACATATCCGGTTGATGTTTAAGAGTATACCTAAGTACGGTTCGGGTAATTCCAGAGCTGACTATTATGCAAAGCTCATTGCGGATATGTATACAGACCTGATGATAGGTACACCCACAAAGGCTGGTTTCCGTGTGCTCCCGGGTATTTTCTCCCATGGAGACGTTTTCATCCACGGAAAGAATCTGCCTGCTACACCCAATGGAAGGTACGCCGGGGATCCAATCTCCCACAGTGCTGATCCGGATCCGGGTTTTCTCCCGGGCGGTGGTACTGCTCCTACAGCCAAAGCCAATGCGGTTGCGGGGGTTCAGTCTGGTTACGGCAACTCCACACCCTTACAGATAGATATGGACAGTAAGTTGGCAAAGGAAATGGGAGGCAAAGATATCATAAAGGCGTTTATCAAAGCTCACAACGAAATGGGCGGAACCCTGATAAATATAAACGTAGTTTCAAAGGAAAAAATACTGGAAGCCCACGAGAATCCAGACAAGTATCCCGATCTTGTGGTAAGGGTAACGGGATACAGTGCTTTCTTCAAATCGCTGTCCAAAGAATACAGACAGCAGGTTGTAGACCGCTGGATAGCATACGGCTGATAATTTTCAGATACAGATTCAGATCAATGCTGCCGTGACTTTCAGGCAGCATTGATTTTATATAAGGCTTTTTGGCGCCGGTACAAACAAGGAAGATTTTTTTATTGCATATTTAGAGCTGTTAAGTATGAAAATACCATGGGAGGGATAACCGTTGCCTTACTTCTACAATGAAGATATCAATAAGACGCTGGAGCAGGTACTAAAAAGGATTGAAAAATCCATATACAACGTGGTTGATGAACTGAAAACGACCGTCTGGGTGACTCCGGAACCCGTGCCGTTTGAACAACGCATGTCGGGATCAAGGAAGGAACTATCCATTGGTGAGAAGTGGGGCGATCTGTGGGATTGCGGATGGTTCCATTTTACTGGTACGGTACCGGCATCGGCTGCCGGGAATAATGTAGTGCTCCTGATAGATATTAGCGGAGAGGCGTGTGTTGTAGACGGCGACGGATGTCCGGTTCTGGGGTTAACGACCGTTGCATCAACCTTTGACTATTCACTGGGATTTCCAGGGAAAAGGGTTGTACCTCTTTTTGAACACGCCCGGGGCGGAGAGGTGATAGATCTCTGGGCAGACGGAGCGTGTAATGACCTGTTTGGCGAATTTAAGAATAATGGTGTTTTAAAGGAAGCCTATATAGCTGTATGCAATAAAACGATGAAAGATCTTTACTATGACTTTGAAGTGCTTTATGAGCTTTTACAGTACATCCCCGGGGACAAGGCGCGGCATCACAGCATTGCAGCGGCTTTGATGGAAGCCAGTAAAGAACTTCGTGATTTTACTGAGAAGGAAGCCAAAAGGGCGAGGGACATTCTTGCTCCTGAACTTGCCAAAAAAGGAGGCAGCCCATCTCTGACCGTCAGCGCTATAGGTCATGCCCATATAGATCTGGCATGGTTGTGGCCTATCCGTGAAACTATTCGTAAGGGTGCCCGCACTTTTTCAACCGTTCTTGCCCTTATGGAACGTTATCCGGATTACGTATTTGGTGCCAGTCAGCCTCAGCTGTATCAGTGGATTAAGGACCACTATCCTGCCCTGTATGAGAGAATAAAAGAAAAGGTACACAGCGGACGCTGGGAACCCCAGGGAGGGATGTGGGTAGAGGCAGACACAAACATCACCGGAGGGGAATCCCTTGTCCGACAAATATTGTATGGTAAACGTTTTTTCAGAAGCGAATTCGGGCAGGACATGAAGATTCTCTGGCTGCCTGATGTCTTTGGGTATACTGCCTCATTGCCGCAGATTATGAAAAAATCCGGCATTGACTATTTTATGACCATAAAACTGTCGTGGAATGAATATAACCAGCATCCTCACCACACATTCCTGTGGCAGGGTATAGACGGCAGCACCGTACTGGTACATATGCCACCTGAGGGTACCTATAACAGTTCGGCGGCACCCAGGGCAATTGTAAAGGCTGAAAAGGAATATCTGGATAAGGGTGTTTCGGACCGGTGTCTCATGTTATTTGGCATAGGTGACGGTGGAGGCGGACCGGGAGAGGAACATCTGGAAAGGTTAAAGCGCGAAAAGAATCTGGATGGTCTGGCACCGGTTGTGCAGGAGCCTGCCTATAGGTTTTTCCAGCGTCTCGAAAAAAATAGGGACAGATATAAGACCTGGGTCGGAGAACTGTATCTGGAGAAACACCGGGGCACCTATACCAGCCAGGCCAGAAGTAAACGCTATAACAGAAAGATAGAGTTTGAACTTCGTGAGCTTGAGCTGGCCTGTGTTCTTGGTTGGCTGATTAGCGGTCATTCCTATCCTCAGGAGGATCTGGAAAGACTCTGGAAGGAACTGCTTCTTTATCAGTTCCATGACATATTGCCCGGTTCTTCCATAAAACGGGTATATGATGAATCCCTTGCCAGGTATCAAATAATGATGGATAAAATCCTGGCACTGAAACGGAAAGCTTATCGCTCATGGGTAAACAAGATCGATACCGGGGATATGGAGCAGCCCGTCGTTGTAACCAATTCCCTTTCATGGGCCAGAGACGAATGGCTTTTGGTTGATGGACAATGGGTAAAGGTTAATATCCCGCCTATGGGCTATACGGTTGTGGACGTTTCTGAAAGCAAGTGTCAGGTTCATGATATTGCAGCAGAACATAATGTGCTGGAGAATGACAAGCTGCGGGTCAGGTTTGCTGATGATGGCAGCATAGAGTCGATTTATGATAAGGAATATAACAGAGAGGTTCTGTCAAAAGGTTCCTGCGGAAACAGGCTGGCGGTGTACAATGACAACGGAGATGCCTGGGACTTCCCCATTTACTATGATCAGATCTCCTGCGGGTATTTCAAGCTGCAGTCGGCAAGTTTTCATGTAGACGGCCCGAAAGCCGTAGCAAAGCAGGTGTACCGTTATGGATCTTCAACGGTGGAACAGGAAGTTATACTGACCTGTGGAAGCCGGAGGATAGATTTTGCTACAAAGGTTGACTGGCATGAATCTCATAAGATGCTGCGGACCTCCTTTGAGGTTGATGTAATGACAAACGAGGCTGTCTGTGATATACAGTTTGGAAGTATAAAAAGACCTGTACACCGGAACACCAGCTGGGACATGGCCAAGTTCGAGATCTGTGCCCATAAATGGGTGGATCTCTCCCAGAGGGATTACGGTGTTGCCCTTTTAAATGACTGCAAATACGGGTACAAGGTTCACAAAAATGTGATTGATCTGAACCTGCTGCGCAGCAGTAAATATCCCGATGAACAGGCCGATCAGGGGGTTCATGAATTCACTTATGCCCTGTATCCTCATCCCGGCGATCATGTAGAGGGTGAGGTTGACAAAGCCGGTTACGAATTGAACATACCGCCTGGCGTGATTCCTCTGGAACCCGATAATGACGGGATTATGGATGATAAAAAATCCTTTATGGAGGTGGAGGACGAAAATATTGTTGTCAAAACTGTGAAAAAAGCCGAAGACAGCAATGATATCATTATCAGGCTCTATGAGAACAGTGGTGCGGGTACATCAGGCAGGATACGGCTGCTGTTCCCCTTTAAGTCGGTGCATCTGGTCAATATGATGGAGGAAGAGCTTGAGAAGCTGGATACAGAGGGAGAAAATGTACAGCTGTATTTCCGGCCGTACGAAATTCATACCCTCAAGGTATGTGTTGAATAGCTTGTGTTACTGATATTTGCAAAATAATACAGTTATCTGTAAAGAGGCTGTCTTAAAAAGGCAGCCTCTTTTTGGATGGTATATTAACCATCCTTTTTTTGTGGAAAAACCCACCTCATGTACCATGATTTACAGCTGGATGGCCTATCGGAAGCAATATATAATTAAAATCGATAAAATGCCATCCTTTCAGCACATCATTTATGTTTGGGGAGGGGAGTTTGTTGAAGAAGATAAGAATCTTGCGCATGCTTTTCTTGTTTTTGATAGCTTTAACTTTTCTATGTGCGGCTGCGCCGGAAGTTTCCGCGGCGCCGTATCAGCTTACCAGAACCTTAAGGATAGGCATGAGAGGGGAAGATGTCTCGGTAGTGCAACAATTGCTTAAGGATCAGGGCTTTTTTACATACCATCAGGTTACAGGATATTTTGGAACCATAACCGAGGCAGCTGTCAAGGCATTCCAAAAGGCTTACGGACTTGCGGTGGATGGAATTGTAGGACCTGTAACCGGAGGTGTCATGAACAAAATTTTGGCCGGTTCTCCGCCTTCGTCCGGACAAAACATCGTTGATGTATACACCGTAAAGCCGGGAGATACCCTCTGGAAGATCAGCCGTCTCTACAATGTATCTTTGGACAGCCTTTTTGCTGCAAACGGGCTTAACAGCTCATCCATCATTTATCCCGGGCAGAAGATAAAGATACCCGGAACTGGAGGGGGTTCCGCCAATGCTCCTAAGGTGAGCTATATCACCCATATTATTGCCAAGGGTGATACCCTATGGAAGCTGTCCAACCAATATGGTGTTCCTGTTGCCGATATTGCAAATGCAAACGGCATTTCTACATCAGACATATTGTATGTAGGCCAGACCATTAAAATTCCCAAACGGGAGATCCCTGTTAAACCTACTCCGGGACCTCAGTATGGTGAGCTTCTTGACTGGTGGCAGGAAGCACAGTACGTGTTTCCCATAAATGCAACGGCGACGGTAATTGACTTTTATACCGGAATCAGCTTTAAGGTTGTCAGGACCTATGGCTCCGGTCATGCTGATGTTGAACCTTTAACCAAAGAAGATACCAACACCATGCTGAACATTTGGAAAACCCATGCCAAACTGTCCAATGGAAGTGTTAATTACTGGGCACGTCGTCCGGTGCTGGTAGTGGTTAACGGCCGGAAGCTGGCTGCATCTGCTACCGCTGCTTTACATGCGGGAGTAGATTCAGCACCTGACGGGGCATATGTAAATTGGCGCAGCGGCGATTATGGTCCCGGAATCAATTACGATAAAATAAAAGGTAACGGGGCTGATGGTCATTTCGATATTCATTTTTTAAACAGTGTACGTCATAAAGATGGATTGGTTGATGAGCAACACCAGGCCATGGTAAAGATAGCTGCAGGGAAATAATCTTCATTGATTTTGTCCTTGGAGTTTGTTAATATATTGCTAATGTCCGGTAAAAAAATAGTAATTTTTGCTCAGATTTTTTTACACTAATGTAAAGATTGACAGCATAATATATGGTATAATTTTTGTTGAATGGTGTGCGAAAGGATGGCCTTTTATGAAAAAGAAAAGTATATGGATAATTGTAGCACTGTTTGTATTAGCGGGCGTTGTCTACGGTGCTTATAACATTTATCAGATTATGAACCCTGAGTCATTGTTTGAACCTCAGCAGCCAGAAGAGGATACTAATCCTCAGCCGGAGGATGATACTGAAGAACCTCCGGAAGAGGAGCATATTGAGGAGTACCGGTTTGATGAAAAAAGGCTGAACATTCTCCTTCTTGGTCTGGACGCAAGTCCCGAACGTTATGAGACCATGAGGGTATTCAGAACTGATACCATCATTCTTTTATCTATAGATTTTGAGAATGATGAAGTGTACATGATATCGATACCCAGAGACAGCTATGTAAAAATACCCGGCAGAAAAAACAGGGAAAAGATAAACACGGCCTTTGTATGGGGCGGTGGCTTTAATGGTGAAGGTTTTGAGCTAACCATTGAGACCGTCAGTAATTTCCTCGGCGGGATACCGATTCACTACTATGCAGGTGTGGAGATGAACGTTTTCCGTGAGATCATTGATGTCATGGGCGGAGTAGTATATGAAGTTGATGTTCCTGTAAAGATAGGTTCAAGGCGAATAGAGCCGGGGTTACAGAAACTTAACGGTCAGCAGGTCCTGGATTACGTAAGGTTCAGGAGTACACCCGGTGGTGATATTGACAGAGTTGAAAGACAGCAAAAAATGCTTTTGGCTATTTTTAAACAGCTTAAGACCACCAAGCAGCTGCTGAAGATTGGCCAGTACTATCAGGCTGTAACCGGTAAGATTTATACCAATCTTAATCTTAAGCAGATTGCAGGTCTGGGAGTATATGCTTTAAATCTTGACTTTTCTCAGATTCACACCTACAAAGCACCTGGCAATTTCTTGCATATTGACGGTATCAGCTACTGGGGGATCGATCAGTACAAAAAAAGAGATATGATTAAAGAGATATTCGGAATTGATATAGAGATTGATCCGAGGGACGATGTAAGCTATATAAAAAGGGAAGTGGAAGAAAAGCAGAGAATGCTGGAGACCGCAAAACAAGATGCCAACGGAGTAATAAACTATGTACAGGAGACCATGTCAGGCTACACTGATTATGTCACCCAGGATGAAAAGGCGGCTATCAATCAATATATAAATAAGGTGCAGCACGCAATAGAGAAAGAGGACAGAAATGACATAAGCTCATCGGCAAAGGAACTGAAAGGCTATGTGGATAAGCTGATTCAAACCTGGGAGCAGAGGAAAAAAGAAGCAGAGGAGAAAGAAGCTGCTAAGGCACAACTGGAGAAAGCCCGTAATGATGCAAGAAATGCTGTTGCTTGGGTAAAAAGCGAGATGAATAAAAGGAAGGATAAAATATCCGGGCAGAACAAGGGAATACTAAATCAACTGATTAGTCAGCTGGAAGAGCTTATAAAAGGTGAGGACATAAATGCTATAACAGCAAAAACAAATGAGCTGAAGAGTAAGGCCGATGCCGTATTTAAAGAAGCTGATAAACCAGCTGAACCGCCACAAAAGGATCCTCAGGAGGGGGAGAATAATAATAACAATAATAATAAACTGCCTGAGGGAAACGATCAGCAAAACCAGCAACCGGGGGAAGGTTCCTCTGATAATGGGAAATCATCTGAGGGAGCGCCGCCGGTAAATAATGAATAGACGTCCGGGGATACTCAGCCGGCAGAGCGGTCATAGCTTTCCCGGAGGGAACTGTTCTGGAAGGGTAGTGTCCATCGCCTGATTATGCTATAATAGTTATACTTTAATATGTATGACTCAGTAGCATATTCAGAGAAGAGGAATAATATGCAGGTTTTTCAGTATAGGTATAACAATACCGGATATATCCATGATAATGACGGTAGCAGTATCAAAATTGAGGACATAATAGACATAAAAGAGTTAAAGGACATGTTAAACTGGTTTGTGCTGGCTACTGGTCTGGGGGCTATTTTTGTAAATCCGGATGGGGAGCCCATTATAATTCCGGATGAATATGAGGAACAATGTCCCTTCTGCAGGGTGGTACGCTCTGATCCCGAAGGGATAAAACGATGCAACCAGTCTATGAGTTATGCCGGGAAACAGGCTGCCAAGCTGGGGGAACCCTATATCTTCCGCTGCCATGCCGGCTTGATAGAGTTTGCCGCTCCGGTGATGTTCAAAGATGTATATCTGGGAAGCATTTCCTGTGGGCCGGTTCTTATGTGGGAATGGGACGAGATAGCCCTTCAGGAGTTTTTAAACCTTACCCGGGATCTCAATATCAACCGTGAAGCATTGATGGTGGCCAGCAGACAGGTAAAAATGCTTTCGGGCAGGAACGTCCAGGCTGCAGCACAGCTTCTTTTTGTCACGGCTAACCATATAGCCAGGACCGGGATGCTGACGCTTCAGCAGAGAAAGGAACTTAACGAACAGCAGGCAAGGCTGGCCGAGGCTATTTTTGAGAGAAAGCAGGCTGAAGAAACCATAAAGGCACTTGAATCCAAGGCCCAGACCGTGGAATATCCAATTGATAAGGAATACAAGCTGCTCAGCAAAGTCAAACTGGGTGATCGTACCGGTGCCAAGGAGATCCTTAATGAAATGCTGGGAGACATTTTTTTCCGGACCGCCGGCAATATGGATTTGGTTAAGGCCAGGGTACTGGAACTTGTGGTTGTTATCTCCAGGGCAGCTGTGGAAGGAGGTGCAAGCCTGGAGAAACTCCTTGGGTTAAACTACAATTTTATATCAGAGCTGTCCCAAATGGACGATATAGACAAAATATGCTACTGGCTTGTTAAAGTACTGGACACATTTATGGATACGGTATATGAGACAAGGAATGTGCGAAACGCAAGAAGTTTAGGAGAAGCTCTGAAATATATACGGGAGAATTATCATAAAAACCTTACCCTTGAAAATGTAGCTCAGCAGATATATATAAGTCCTTATTATCTGAGCCATATGTTCCGTGAGGAACTGGGGATAACTTTTGTTGAATATTTGACGATGGTACGTATGGAGGAGGCCAAAAGACTGCTTGCCGATCCCGCCCTGTCGGTTGTGGCTATTGCCTCACAGGTCGGGTATGAGGATGCCAGCTATTTCAGCAAGGTATTTAAAAGGTATGTTGGTATGTCCCCCAATCGCTACAGGAGAAACATTTAAATCCCCGGGGGTTGACAAGATATTACCAAGAATAACAAGATCACACGGATACAACAGGTGTCAAACCTGTTATAATAAATAAAGCAATATAATTTACATAATGAAAAGGAGGATTTAATAATGGCTGATTTTAGGGCGATCGCCGATGCATTGAAGGCCGGT